>Ga0114949_10000244_pt1 | contig 27120 bp, 30 predicted proteins | sample N074metaG_FD_83505 | JGI IMG/M metagenome (GOLD analysis project Ga0114949, IMG submission 83505) | Deep subsurface microbial communities from Kermadec Trench to uncover new lineages of life (NeLLi) - N074 metaG | ecosystem: Environmental > Aquatic > Marine > Ocean trench > Sediment | place...
AAGAAGATACGATATCGGTGGTTTTCTCCTGCACTAAAGCGGCGACTGCACTCTGCGCCCACATGTTGATTGACCAGGGAAAACTGGATCTTCATGCACCGGTAGCGCAATACTGGCCGGAATTTGCCTGCAATGGAAAAGAACAGGCAAGCGTTGCGATGCTGTTAAACCATTCTGTCGGACTGCCTGCTTTGCGTAAGCCCGTCGATAAAGGTGGATTTTGTGATTGGGATTACATGGTTGATCGACTTGCCCGGGAAGAACCTTTTTGGAAACCAGGCACGCGCAATGGCTATCACATGACGACTTTTGGCTGGACTGTGGGTGAACTTGTCAGGCGCGTATCCGGATTAAGTCTCGGCACTTTCTTCAGGAAAAATGTAGCAGAACCACTGGATCTGGATTTTTGGATCGGTCTCCCGGATTCTGAATTTGATCGTGTTTCCAGAATTATGAGATGGAAGCCGGAGAAAGGTCAGAAACCCGCTCCCTTTACGCATGCCTTACTCCATGCACCGGGATCACTCCAGTTCCTGGCACTTCTGAACACGGGTGGCTTTAAGACCGATTCCCCGGAAAGTTATCGAGCGGAATATGGTGCAGGTGGTGGAATCGGTAATGGCAGGTCTCTTGCTGGAATGTACACGCCTCTTGCCAATGGTGGCGAGCACAATGGTGTGAACCTTTTATCCAGCGACCATATTGAGATGATGAGTGCTGTTTCCGTTGCAACAGGAGAAGACGCGACCCTTTTGATGCCCAGCCGATTTGGGCTTGGGTTTATGCTTTCAATGGACAACCGGCATCGCGAATCCGGCGCCATGGAGAGCTGTATCCTGGGTAAACACGCTTTTGGTCATGCCGGTGCCGGGGGCAGTATTGGTTTTGCAGATACACAGGCCAACCTGGCATTTGGTTATTCGATGAACAGTATGGGCGCGGGGATATTGCTTAATGAAAGAGGCCAGTTGTTGGTAGATGCGACATACAGGTGCCTGGGTTACAGGACGAACAGCCCGGGATTCTGGATAAAGTAATTAAGGAACAAGAACTGAACTGGCCGTTAACTGCCAGAAACGAAGACAATGGCCGCCAATAAAACAGGGTAGGTTATACCAATACACAAAAAACCCGGAGGGTTGATGGAAAAATCCGCTTTTTACAAAGATGCACGAGATGACATTCCCGGGCCACTCAATGGCGTCATTGTGCTTGAGGCGACGACAACCTGGGCTGGCCCAATGGCAGGCTGTGTTTTAGGTGATTTTGGCGCAACGGTGATAAAGGTGGAACATCCTGAAGGGGAAGTCGTGCGGCGATTGCCGCCTTTCTTGCCTGATTCAAAGCTGACCATTCCTAATGAAACGGTGAATAGAAACAAAATGAATGTGTCCTTGAATCTACAACATCCGCTGGGAAGGAAAGCATTCCTGAAAATAGCCGAAACAGCAGACATCGTCATTGAGAATTTTCGACCCGGGACCTTGCATGATTGGGGCGTGGGTTATGAGCATGTGGCTGCGGTGAAGGCAGATATCGTTTATGTATCGATCTCTGGATTCGGCCAGTTCGGCCCCCTGTCGGATCGAGTTGGATACGACCCTATCGCCCAAAACTACTGTGGCTGGACATCGTTAAATGGTGATCCTGAGGGTGGGCCGGTAAAGGCACCTACCTACCTCTGCGATGATGCCGCTGGCTTGCAAGGAGCACTGGGTGCCATGGCAGCCCTGCGGCATCGTGACCAGACGGGTGAAGGCCAGCATGTTGATGTTTCGCTGGTTGACGCGCTGCTGTATCAAAGTAATGGTTATCCAACGGCTGGCGCCCTGGGCATGCCTCTTGAACGTTGGGGAAATCAGTTCGCCATTGCCGCGCCGATAAATAACTACCGCTGCAAAGATGGCAAGGTGTTCGCGGGTGTATTGCTGGACACACACTGGCAGAGACTTGCCAAACACCTCGGCCGTGAAGACCTGGCAGCGCTCACCAACGCTGACCGCATCAATAAAAGAGAAGAGGTGGATGAACTGCTGAGGGACTACTGCGCTTCGACCAATGTCGATACTGTCGTACAGGCATTTGCAGAAATGGGATTACCGGCTACCCGGGTTAATACTTACGAAGAAGTTGTGAAGGAAGAGCACGTAATTTCAAGAGATATGCTCCAGGAGGTCACCCTGTCAGATGGGAAAACCGTGCCCATCGTTGCACCGGCAGTGAAATTCTCTCGCACGCCTGTGCGTATTCGTGAACCCTCAGCGACGTTAGGCCAGCACACTGAAACTGTGCTGGGTGAATTGGGATATAGCCCTGAAGATATTAAAAGAATGAGGTCAGAAGGTGCGGCTTAACAGGAAATCAGTGGCCCGGTTAACCACCGGGCAATTTACTCGGCTTCACTTAAGCTAAATTCAATGCGTGAATCGAGGGCGAGGAAATCATCATAGACAGAAGCGAGTTGGGTCGCAGAATCAGCGTGGGATCGACGTCCTGCCCATTCGCGGTTGTTCTTTCCTTCAGCCAATCTCGCTTCCCGATGCGCCAACCAGTAGTCAATCTTGGTTGCCAGATCATCTGCATCACCGTTGATGAACAAGGCTCTGGGATTACTTATTAGCCTGGCGGTGGCACTGTCTTTTGAATCGGAAACAAGAACGGCATTACTGGTCGCCATTGCCTCAATGACAGACATGCCTTCCAATTCGATTTCTCCCGTATGAACAAACAGGGTTGCCTCGGTATAGAGCGTCAATAGAGTCTCATCGCTAACGGATTCGATCGTGGCATTCAACTTTAATTTGGTTGCCAGGCTTTTCAATTTCGCCTCCCTGGGTCCAGCGCCGACGACGATGAGCTCGATCGAATCCTTATACTTCGAGCGGGCAATAGCTTGCAACAGGATGTCGTGGCATTTTTCTTTTGCGAGTCGACCAACCGAGAGTACCTTGTATAATTTTACTTCAGGATTTTGAGTTTCTAATCGATGCTGTACCGACAGGAACTGCCCGGGGACTCCATTTGAGATAACTTTTACAGGTTTGGTCAGGCCAAAGGCTCGCAATGTTTCCGCGGCGAATTCTGAAGGCGCAATCGTGAGGTCAGCCCGGTTATAGAATGCAGCAATAAAAAACTTGTAAAGCATTTTTGAAAGCCATCGAGAGCGAATGCCGACATTCAGTAGCAGATTTTCAGGTTGGACATGGAACGAACAGATGACCGGGATATTGAGCTTAACCGCTTCCGAGATAGCGGCGAATCCAAGAAAAAAGGGAAACTGAACATGCAGCAATTCGCAGTGCGCAAGCGTCTGCCGCAAAAGCTTGCGATCAGATCGTGCCAGTGGCACTTTCATCTCGTCGAGAATGGCATTAAATCCTGGCAATGAAACTCGTCGAAATTGCACCATTCTGCAATCAGCTTGCTGGTTGATATCGGGGGTTGCCAATAACTTAAATGAGTACTGATCCTGCAATGCATGAACGAATCGACGGGTCGATACGACACCACCGTTAAACGGGAAATCCCAGGGATCTATCACAATGGCAATACTAGGCGACAATACAATAACCTTGCTGTTCGTACACATTATCCCGTGTACTTCGTCGTGAAACAACACCAATGGGCGGTAATGAATTACCAGGTGCCCGGGGAATGTCGTTTATTCAAGTTTCAAGATGGCAAATCAGTCTTGTCAACAATATAGGATTTGTGGCACCTGCCTTCAATTTTGCGTTTTACTCTTTTGGGGTTGTTGATCAGGCGATAAAATTTTTCCACGTAACGCAGGTTTTTTTTATTTCGGTGATCGGGAAGATAGGGAGCATGTTCGAATAGGGAAAGAATCTCCGCCCGCCTTATATTAAACAGGGTCTTGTTGTACTCAAACCATTCAAGATTGCGGCAGTATCCGCGATATCGCCGTTCCCTGATAGAGTCCAGTTTCAAGGCTTTGTCCACCGTCGCATAGTCAGGATGAACGAGGCCGGTCATATCAAAATCGTAGGGAATGTAGAGATTATCCGAAGAACCGGCTTCACCAAACAGCTTGCCGTTGTGGCAACATTCATCAACGCCGCCGTGAGTAGCAGACCAATCTGTATTGCCTAGCATCAATTGAAACAGGCTAACGAGATTTAGATGAGCTCCATCAAGCTGCTTGGCTGAAGTTTCGTCAAGTTTGAGTCTTTTCCGGCCGATTCGTTTTGCCAGGCGCCTGGTCGGTTCGATGAAAAAGCCATAGGTGGTGTGCAGGGTTTTGTTGTTCTCTTTAGCGCCATGTTCATCTGCGTTATCCACATAGGAAATTCGTGCGAGGCGAACCCTATAGCTATTGTCTGTCAGCAGGTTGAGGCTTTTGTAAGCGTAGTATTCCGTGAGAAGATAAAGCTCATAGTTTTTAAGATCCGGGCGACATTGTGCCACCAGCTTTAGTTTCTTTTGTTTTGAGAAGATCGTATTAGCCGTTTCCTTCTTGTCAAACAGGATTCTCAGCGGAGGAAAACTACAGATTCCACGGTTCAATCGCTTTTTCCCTCTCGGCTGCAAACGAACATTAAGCGAAACCGTTTCTCCCTGTGGATTCTCATAGGTGAGATTTGCCGGTTCGTAGACGACGTCCAATTCACGTTCCTTATCAAGTTTGCTGATAGGCCCTTTGAGCGTTAAATTTAACAACTCATCCGATTGGAAAAGTGGATCTGCCTCACGAGCGCTGGCGGCAGGGCTAGCCGAAATTAGCGATAGTGCGATCACGCCAGCGGCAAAGACGATTGAACTGCCGGATAGCGGCAATTTATTAAGTGCAGCGTTGTAAATAAAAGTAATTTTCATGCAGATTACATTTGTGCGACCTGGGCTGATATGGGGATGGTGGTAGCAAACTGCAAGAGCGGCACAGACGCAGGGCATGCCGCAAAGGACCGGCCACTTCTATCGCAGGCGGTGGCGGGTTTCAACACAACACCCTCGGCGATCGGGATCTGGGTATCGAAATAGTACCAGGATTTTATACAGGTCCATTTAAAGGCCTATCACAAAATGTTTTCTGACCTGCTAATTTATGTGGGTCTCTATTGTCCCGGTCAGGATGGCCGATTCGTCGGAACGCTGAAACTCTATTCCCGTCATGAATTATGCGCAATTCAGCGCCTTACCGCTGGTGGCGAATGGTTTTACAGGCAGCATCGTGATAGTTTCCCAGTTCGAAGCTTTCAGGAGACTGTAGATTCTCAGAGCGTCTCCTGACTGGGCTTGCTGAATCTTGCACTCTGTTAAAAATACCGGCACCAGGCGAAATGCCCAAACGAGAAACTAACTTTAGGACTAAAAATGAACTTCGAATTTTCTGATGAACAAAATCTCCTGCGTGAGCAGGCGAGGGGATTTCTCAATGACTATTGTTCTACCAAAGTTGTTCGCAAGGTCCTCGACGGTGATGAATCCTATGACCAGGAATTGTGGGTAAAAGTCATTGAAATGGGATGGACCGCGACGGTGATACCGGAGGAGTACGATGGATTAGGTTTATCCTATCTTGAGCTTAGCGTTATTGCGGAAGAACTAGGCCGTGCGCTGGCGCCCATCCCCTTCTCTTCCTCGGTCTATTTGGCCACGGAGGCGTTACTGGCAGCGGGATCGAGAGACTTGAAAGATGAATGGCTGCCAAAACTGGCTGCAGGCACGGCCATCGGCTGTTTTGCAGTTGCTGAAGGCAATGGCCAGGTCACGGCAAAGTCACTCAAAATCACAGCAGGAAATGGCAGTCTCAGCGGTAGCAAAATACCCGTTGCCGATGGCGATATAGCAGATTTCGCGATTGTTATCGCCCGATGTGAAACGGGTGATGGAGCGAGTGCTTACCTGGTCGATCTCAACCAATCTGGCGTGACCAGGACCCGGGTAAATACCATCGATCCAAGTCGTTCTCATGCAATCATAGAATTCAGCGAAACATCCGCGATATTAATGGGCAATGAAGGTGAGGGCTGGGCACTGGTAGAAAAAGTATACGATCGTGCTGCTGTACTGTTTGCCTGGGAACAGGTGGGCGGCTCGGAAACCGCCCTGGAAATGGCTAAAGAATATGCCATGGGACGATTTGCCTTCGGCAGGCCCATTGCCACCTACCAGGCGATCAAACATAAACTAGCCAATATGTATGTGAAGAATACACTGGCAAAATCCAATTGTTACTACGGGGCCTGGGCGCTGTCGACAGATGCGGCAGAATTACCCATTGCCGCGGCAACCGCGCGGGTTAGCGCAATCCAGGCCTACTACTTTTCCGCCAAGGAAAATGTCCAGACCCATGGGGGAATGGGCTTTACCTGGGAGTTTGACTGCCAGTTTCCTTATCGCCGTTCCAAGTTGTTGGCAATCAATATTGGCAGTGAAGCAACATGGCAGGACAAATTGATAACAGCCATTGAGAAAGACCGGGCAGCATAGCTCGGTCATCAGGAGCCCGGTCATCAGGAGACAGATTATGGATTTTAATGATACCCCGGAAGAAGCAAGTTTCAGGCAGGAGGTTCGTGGATGGTTAAAAACGAATGCACCATCAGAAGCGGAGCTGAAAGGCCTGGATCATATCGCCGCAGCCAAGCTATGGCAGAAACGTAAGTATGATGCGGGCTGGGCCTGTATTCGTTGGCCCAAAGAGCACGGCGGGCGCGGCGCTACCGCCATAGAACAAGTCATCTTCGGCCAGGAAGAATCAAAATTTGAAACGCCTGCCAGCATTTTTGGCATCGGCCATGGCATGTGTGCACCCACGATGATGTCCTGGGCGACAGAGGAGCAGAGTAAGCGCTATCTGCCAAAATTAGCCAGTGGTGAAGAAGTCTGGTGCCAGCTATTCAGTGAGCCAGCCGGTGGCTCTGACCTTGCCGCACTTCGCACCAAAGCGGAAAAAGATGGCGATGACTGGGTCATTAATGGCCAGAAAATCTGGACCTCCGGTGCGCACTATTCCGATTACGGGGTCATCGTACTGCGCACAGACCCCACGGCACCTAAACACCAGGGATTGACCTATTTTTTCATTGATATGAAGTCTCCTGGGATTGAAACCAAACCCATCAAGCAGATTTCCGGCGGCGCCAATTTCAATGAAGTGTATTTCACCGATGTTCGCGTATCCGATGCACAGCGGCTGGGCGCGGTTGGCCAGGGTTGGCAGGTGGCGATTACGACGTTGATGAATGAGCGCGCATCAATTGGCGGCGGCGGTGGTGGCGTTAACTTCAATTCTGTCTTTAAACTCGCACAGGATGTGAACCTGGATGACGAACCAGCGATCAAAGATAAGTCAGTGCGAAGAAAACTGGCGGACTGGTACGCGCAGGAGTCCGGTTTGAAATATACGGGTTATCGATCGATGACGGCCCTGTCGAAGGGTGAAATCCCGGGGCCGGAAAATTCAATCGGCAAGCTTGTCGGCGCGCCCAAACAACAGGATATGGCATCATTTGCCATTGATCTTTTGGAGGCAAGTGGTGCGATCTGGGATTCTGAAATGTCCGAGCAAGCAGGCATGTTTCAGGGGGCCTATATGGCATCGCCTGGTTTAAGGATTGCAGGGGGCACCGACGAGATCATGGCAAACATCATCGCCGAGCGGGTACTCGGCATGCCTCAGGATATCCGGGTCGATAAAGGCATTCCCTTTAATGAGATTCCAACTTCCAACTCCTGATCTTGCAATACACTTCCTCGCATTGGGTTCCGGTGTATCACTTCCACATTTCCTGGGCGCAAGGAGGCTTTGATGACGGCTGATATTCAATGGAATGAAACGGTAGACGAGAAGGGGCATGCCACCCGGGAATTTAGAATCACCCGGCAGGGTAAGCGGGATATTACCGGGGCCCTGTGGTTGCCAGATTCGAAAGGGCAGGACAATACACTGATGTGTTTTGGTCACGGCGCTTCCGGTACCCGCTACCAGGCACCGATCAGCTACCTTGCGGGCAGATTTGTCAGCGAGCAAAGGGTGCCCGTGTTATCGCTTGATGGTCCCGTGCATGGTTTACGCAAGGTAGGGGATGGCGCTCGCGGTGCCTTCACCCCTGAATTTCAACGCGATGAGTGCCTTGATGACATGATAGATGACTGGGCCTGTGCACTGGCACAAGTCCAGGCTTTGCCTGAAGTGGGTGTCGGTAAGCTGGCCTATTTCGGCCTGTCCATGGGCTCCATATTTGGCATTCCCCTGGTCGCATCGCGAGATGATGTAATCGTCGCGACGCTCGGGTTATTTGGCGTCCAACCCCATTTCCCCCATGGTGAAGCATTTCTTGATGCGGCATTGAAGATAGACTGCCCGCTACTTTTTCTCATGCAGTTAGAAGATGAGATTTTTGATCGCGATGGCTACCTGAAAGTATTTGATACATTTTCTTCTAAAGATAAAAGAATGCATGCCAATCCTGGGCTACATCCAGAAATTCCTGCAGAGGAAATTGATTTTGCATTTGATTTCCTCACTAGCCACATCAATGGTACAGCGACACGCCGCATAGTAAATCCGTTGGCTGAATAGCTGGATACTACCCGGGGCAATTAACGCCGGTCCACGATCACGTGTTCTTTTGCGGCAAAGATTGTTGAACGTTGAAAATCGATGAACTTACTCTCATCTTCAATCGCAGCAAGATTTGCAGCCTTCGAGGCCGCCGTCTGTACACGATCCATACTAACCCATACTTCTGCATGCCCAAGATATGAGTCAACTATCGTGCCTCGCGACTCCCTCAGGGCGGTTTCTAACGGATGCTCAATTCGGTGCACCTGCTGGTAGCGCAATATGCCGGATGCTGGTGCGTTGGAGCGAATTATCGGACCATGATTTTGCAGCCAGTAAGCCCGTACTTCGTCCTCGGGGATAGATGTTTGATGGCGCAGGGGGAAGTGAATTTTCACAATATTGCTTTTCACACTGGCAACAATGTTCTCAGGCGTTGGATTTACCTGCGGGTATTCGCAATTCAGCCACAGAGGCGAGTTGGGCAAATCAATAAACTTCGCCTCATCTTCAAGCAATTGCGCGCCAGCTTTCTCGCCTTCTGGCGAAGCAAATGCAACTTGCAGCAAATCATCATTCTCCCACCATAGTTCGGCAACACCATCGTAAGGCGCTTCCATCTTGCCGCCCCGCGCCTTGTTCATCCCCTCATTGATCGGGTCATCCACTGTGTGGACCTGCACATAGCGCAACAGGTTCAGATGCTTGGCATGACTTGCCACCAGCGGGCCATGCTCATGTAACCAGTAGTGTTGAAATTCTTCGAGAGATTGTTCAGGTTTACGGCGAAGTAGAAAGGTCAGGCGAATCATTGTTCGTACCGGAATAAGTAGAGGGGCCCATTAATTGCCTTTTATCAAAAGATATCAAGTGGCCATGATGATATGGCGATTATTCAAGATCGAGTGCCATCGCCTTGGTCATGGCATCAACCGCACCTTTGGTTGCATCGTAGCCAACAGAATGTCGATGTGCCCTTAACCCGCCAACGGAAGAGATATTGATAATACCGACTCGCTGGCAACTGGCCATGTGTTTGCCGCACTGGAGACTCATGTTGTAAACCATGCGCACATTGTTTTCGAAACTGATGGAAAATATTTCTTCATCGTATTCCAGGAAATCAACGATGTAATTTCTTGCAGCATTGTTGACAAGTAAATCAATTGCGCCGAACTCACTTGTCACTGCCTGCAGTGCAACTTCAACTTCACTCGCTTTAGAGACATCCTCCAGACCACCTCGGTTACTCGTTAAATGCCGGGCGTCGATACCGTAACATCTTGCCTGAGCCGATACCCATGTGGTTTCCCTTGTGGCAGGCTATTTCGCCATTCACAATGACGAGCTCAATACCCTCAGGTTCCCTTTTTGGTTCATCGTAGGTCGCTGTATCGAGGATTGTATCGGGATCGAATAGTACAAGATCTGCCCAGTAGCCTTCCCGAATCTGGCCGCGATCCGTCAGGCCGAATGTCGCTGCAGACAGTGAAGTCATTCTCCGGACGGCCTCGTTAAGGGAAAGTATATTTTTTTCCCGAACATAATGGCCCAGCACTCGCGGGAAGGTACCAAACAACCTTGGGTGAGGCTGGCCGTTCAGGTCAGGAATACCATCCGAGCCAACCATCATATCCTTGTGAGCGAGGTTAGTTTCGATGTCGGATTCGTCAATGATGAACTGGATACATATCGTTCGATCACCTTTTGGCGCTGTTAGAATTTCCCTCACCAGTTCAGTGATATCTATTTGTTTTTCGCCAGCAATGTCTACTAGCATTCGGCCCTCGTACTCCCGGAACGCCGGACAACTGGCGATTCGGATAACCTCAGCGAGTTCGCGGCTGATGTTATCCAGGTTGAAATACTCGATCATGCGGCCGCTGCCTGCAGTATAAGGATAGACATCGAGCGTGACCCTTTGTCCACTGGCAAGGGCCAGGTCCACCTTCTCCAGGGAAGTATTTATCTTGCCCCAGTTCTGCTTTCCGGCGGATTTGTGGTGGGAAATATGCGCATGCACACCTGCCTCGCGGCCAATAAGTAAAGTCTCTTCAACCGCTTCAAGCAACCGATCTCCCTCGTTCCGCATATGGGTTGTATACAGGGCATCATAGGGTTTGGCTGCTGCTGCCAGCGCGATGATTTCATCTGTTTCACTCCAGCGACCCGGACGATAGATCAGGCCGGTTGAAAAACCGCAAGCACCCTGGGCAATTGCTCGCTCAACATGCCCTTTCATTTCCGTGAGTTCATCAGCCGTCGGTGCCCTGCGCTCGGAACCCATCACCAGCGTGCGCACAGTGTTATGACCCACCAGCATCATATTATTGATTGCGGGTTTTCGTTCCAGTACTGCCGCAAAATAACCCTCAAGGTCGTTAAAGTCCCCCTCAATACCGGCGAGGATTCCGCCACTCGCAGCGACCATATCCTTTGCCGGATCAAGCGGCACGGCACTGAATCCACAGTTCCCACTCACCACCGTGGTGACACCCTGTGCCAGCTTAAATTCCATACCCGGGTGCCTGAAAAATGCACCATCATCATGGGCATGAGTATCGATAAAACCCGGCGCGAGGCATTTTCCCTCACCATCAATTTCTGTGGCAGCCGGTCCGGCGGTACCGATCGACTTGATACGACCGCCCTCTACCTCCACATCCGCCTTGAATTGCGCCGCGCCAGTGCCATCCAGAATATTTACGTTTCGAATCGTGAGATCAGTCATTGTTATTTCCTGTAGGTCGTATATTCAGCTCGTATATTTGGCCAGTATATGTAGCTCGTAACTATCGTTCGTAGCGGCGTGTTCTTATCCTGATCAGAGCCCATATCGGCCAGGCTGGGTTCGGATCCATTCACCTATTTTTTCACCAATCATGATACTGGTGAGGTTGATATTCGCCCTGGGAACAAAGGGCATAATTGATGCATCCGCGACCACAAGATGATCAATTCGGTGGCTGCAACCATATTGGTCCACCACAGCCATACGGTCATCTGCCGGGCCCATTTTGACCGTGCCGCATGGATGGAAACCACTGCCTGCCAGTTTCCTGCAAAGACCGGCAATGTCTTCGTCATCCAGTGGCCGTTTGGGGTCGGGAAATACCACCGATTCGATCATGTCAGCCAGCGGCCCGGTCTTGCTGAGCGCAATCGTATCTTTAAATGCTTTAACCAGCCGCGCCGTATCCCTGTCATCCTCACAAAACCGACAATCGATAATCGGGTGCTCCCGTGGGTTTGCACTGCGAAGCCGGATTTCACCACGGCCATACTGGTATTCAAGGCAGGCCGCAATGCCAAACATGGGCGGGCTATTTTTTCTACCGGCATAACTGATCTGTTCAATCTGCATGTCATTGCGTTTGTCGGAACCTTCCGTTGTATAGCGCAAGATTGTCTGAATAATGGGCGAATCGAAATTGATGATAGCGCCATCTTTCACCTGGCATAATAACGACAACGCCGGATGGTCAGACAGATTAGCGCCGACACCGGGTTCATCTGCCACTACAGTGATGCCGTGAGACTGTAATTGCAGTACGGGCCCAATACCTGACAACATGAGAATTGGCGGTGACATAAGCGAACCAGCACTAAGCACTATCAGCCTGCCTTGAATAACCTCGATACTGCCGTCCGGATTTTCAACCTCCACCCCCGTGCAGTTGCGGCCATTGATAATCAGTCTCCTGACAAAGGTATCTCCGCGAATACTCAGGTTAGGCCTGATCCGTGCCGCCGACAGATAACCCACCGCGCAGGAAATTCTCAACCGGCCCAGTTTATTCATCGGTTGCGGCCCGGCACCCCAGCCATCCGGATCATTGGCATCCGGACAATCGGGATAACCTAATTGTTTTGCTGATTCTAAAAACGCCTGGTGCTGCGGTAATAGTTCATCCACCGGATACCGCCTGATCGTAATCGGCCCGGCATCGCCATGATAGTCTTCATCGCCATAATCCAGATCCCGCTCCAGGCGATTGAAAAATGGCAAGACCTTATCCCAACCCCATTGCGAATTACCAAGATCCGACCATTCATCATAATCTTCCGGCATGCCCCGCAGCGCAATCGTCGTATTAACCGCACTCGAACCACCCGTCACCCGCCCCCGCGGAAAATCAACGTCACGCCCCCTGGTTGGCTCGTACTTAAATCCCCAATCGTGATCCTGGAGAGAATTCCGGTGACTATTCACCAGATCATAAGGCGTCTCCTCAACATTCGGATAGTCAGGCCCCGCATCCAGAAGCAAAACCCGCCTATTCGGATCCTCTGAAGCCCGACTCGCAATCACCGATCCCGAACTCCCCGCCCCCACAACAATCACATCAAATTCCACAAAAAGGCCCCCGAGCAAATCCTCCCCTAATTATGACACTTTTCCAAAAAGACATGGTTCTAATAGTAATCAATTAACCTGGCCGGACCTGTGCGATCATAAATCCGCCATGTTCCGGACCTAACAGATTCGCCGCTGGAACACGGCAATCGTTGTATTGAATCTCGCAGTGACCGCCGCCGCCGTTATGCCCCATCACGGAAACGGACGAATCAGGTCAAATCCTGGTGCGTCCGTCGGTACGATGATCATGGAAGCACGCTCATGAAGCAATATGCTACCAACCAGTCACCCCACCATTCATGATTCAGATCACTTTCCAATTCCAAACCTGTACCTGGTGAGCCTTAACTGACCACCTATAAGTTTGATGAATGCGCGCCAAATTGAACCAACTCCAATCTAAGGTTGATGTAGATCAACAGTCACTCGCGGAGCTTTGCTATAATTAGCACCGGATCGGGAAGCCGGTCTTGTCGAGAGTTAACCAAATGTTTTAAAAAATTAAGGAAACCCTGTGAAACGAATTCTTGCAATTACGACAATACTAATTTTCTCACTTCCGGTTTTTGCCGGAGATGCTGCAGCAGGTAAGGCCAAATCAGCAATTTGCATGGCTTGCCACGGTGCTGCGGGTATCAGCCCCAGCGATATTTGGCCGAATCTGGCCGGTCAGAAAGAAGGTTATCTGGTTAAACAGATTAAGGCATTTCGTGATGGTGGTCGTGTTGATCCGATGATGGCGCCGATGGTGAGCTCGCTTACCGATACCGATGTGGACAACCTTGCCGCTTACTACAGTAGCTTGAAATAGGAATCAGGCGAGGTGCAACCATGGACCAAGCGATCAATTTTGATAATGAACTGATAAAACGCTACAACGTTCAGGGTCCTCGATATACCTCCTATCCCACTGCTCTGCAATTTGGAGAGTTCAAACCCGGGGAGTTGGAGCAAGCAATTACCAGCTCCCCACTAAGAGATCATGATCTGTCTTTGTATGTGCACCTGCCGTTCTGCGCAACGCTTTGTTATTACTGTGCCTGTAATAAAATTGTCACCAGGAAGCGGGAGCCCGCGGTAGAGTATCTCGAATTACTCAACCGGGAACTTGACCTTGTCGCACCTTTGTTTGAGGGCAGGTATATATCCCAGTTGCACTGGGGTGGTGGCACCCCAACATTTCTGGATGACGAACAAATTGCAGCGTTGATGGGCAGAATTCGCGAGCATTTCTCCTTCAGGAACGACACACAAGGTGAATTCAGCATCGAGGTTGACCCGCGAACAGTCGATGCGGGCCGGATCGCGAATCTTCGAGCAGTAGGCTTTAACCGGTTGTCGCTGGGCATACAGGATTTTGCGCCAGCCGTGCAGAAGGCCGTGAATCGAATTCAGTCTTATGAAGACACCAGCGAGGTGATTGAAGCAGCCAGGCTGTGCGGTTTCCGCTCTATATCTGTTGATTTGATTTACGGATTGCCATTTCAATCTTATGAGAGTTTTGAAACCACCCTCGATCAAATTGTTAGTATCAGACCTGACAGAATTTCGATCTACAACTATGCGCATCTACCCGACAGGTTCTCGCCGCAAAAAAGAATTCTTGTGACGGATTTACCCGAACCTGCGGAGAAGCTGCGAATTCTGGAGTTGTGCATCGAGTATTTGTCTGCCAGCGGGTATGTATACATCGGTATGGATCATTTTGCCCTGCCGGATGACGAGCTGGCGATAGCACAACGGGATGGCACGTTGCAGCGTAATTTTCAAGGTTATTCGACTTTCTCGGATTGCGACCTGTTGGCGCTGGGTATCACCGGGATAAGCCACATTGGTAATTCCTATAGCCAGAACAGCAAAGAGATAGATGGCTATCGGGATCATCTGCTCGCTGGCAGACTGCCGGTAGAGAAGGGCGCGATCATTGATGAAGATGACCAGGTTCGCAAACAAGTCATCAAAGAATTGATTTGCAATTTTACGTTGCAGTTCAAAAAGCTGGAGGAAAGATTCAACATTGTTTTTAAAGAATACTTTGCTGATGAAATGCTCTTGTTGCAACCCATGGAAGAGGACGGGCTCGTTATCCTTGATGCGAACTCGATTACAGTTACAGCAACCGGAAGACTTTTTATCAGGAACATCTGCATGGTTTTTGATCGATATATGAAACAAGCTGCTCTCGAAAAAAGATTTTCCAAAGCAATATAGAAGACCAGGAGGAAATTGAGATGACAAAAATACTGGTTGTTATAGACCCACAGGAAGAAACGCATTCTGCACTGCAGAGATGTAAGGAAATCTCTCCGGATGCCGATTTACAGTTGCACGTCTGCATGTTTACAGGTGCAGATACTGCACGAGAACTGGCTAACACGCTGAAAGAAAAGTCCAGTTGGTTGACTGATCAGGTCAAGCCATATATTGATCTTGGTTACGACCTTACAACCGAGGTAATTTCATTTGTTCGTTTGTACGAGACCGTAATTCAGGTTGCTCAAAAGTGTGCAGCGGACTTTATCTTTAAACCAATGCGGCAGCACTCGCTGATTCGCCGCGTGGTGCTCACTTCAACCGATTGGAATCTCATCAGGTTTTGCCCCATCCCAATATTGTTGGTTAGTGATATGGAGGTCGTTCGCAACAAGCCGGTTATCGCTGCCGTTGATGTTTGTAGCCAGGATGAAAACCATGAAGAACTAAACCGAATAGTGATGGAGCAAGCAGCTCTGGTGGCTGGGGTGCTGGAAAGCGAAGTGACTTGCGTAAATGCATGGAATGTCAGTTCAGCAGTCATGGCTGCCGGATCTGTCGATCCCACACCTTATGAAATTGCCCATGCTAAAAAAATTGATCACATCAATGAATCTCAGGCAATGTGTGAAAAGTATGACATCTCGGCAGAGCGCGTGATTGTAGAGGAAGGCACAGCTGAATTCGTGATCAACAATATTGCTAAGGATCTTGAAGCGGGTGTGGTTGTGCTTGGCACTGTCGCCAGAAGCGGTATGAGCGGGTTATTCATCGGCAATACGGCTGAAGCAGTTCTGGAAGGGTCTTCAACAGACGTCCTGGTCGTGAAGCAAGCAGGCTTTGAGTGTCCGCTTGAATTATATGCCGTTTAATTGGACCGAGTAGGAAAGTCTGCCAGATCTTTACAATAGAGTAGTCCATGAAGTCCCGCTTGTCTTTCTTGCGAAAGCCATGCCCTTCATTGGTGCCAATCTGGTGCCGCACGGGTATGTCGCTGGATTATACAAAAACGGATACCTTTGAACACACTGTGGTTTTTTTCACCTGTACTGAAGGCAGCAGCAATAGCATTGATAATATCAAAAGATACTAAATCATGCTCGGTTCTCGAGTTGTCACTAACGTCCAAGCTCAGCGGCCGGTGGGTACGTCGGTCCGCTGGAGTGCCTTGTTCGGCGGCTGCCCGCCCTCAAGGGCGATGGAATGTCGAGAGGAGAAGTTGCCACGAGTTCTTTGAGCGTATGAGGTTGTACGTTTGTCGCCACTCGCGAATCGGTGTTCCGTCGTCTCGCCGAAGGGTCCACCGCAAGGAAGCCACTGCGCTCTGGCCGCCAGCGGGCAGAACAAAGAGCTCATCGAACGAACTAGCTCGATTTCCCTCGTCGTAGTAGGTCATCGCGACGGTTTCCATGAAATCGCGGACGTCCCCGAGATCGGTGAAGACTTGGAGCGAGCCGTCTCCCCTTACGGTCAGGGATGGCAGGTGGTACATCTCCGCGATTTCATCGGCTGCTACCCGGTTAAACGCGTCGCCGTATCGTTCTAGGAATTCGGAAATCTCTCTCTCGAGCACGTCAGCCCCCTACGTATCAAGTTTTCGCCCTTGTTCGCGTTTGCCGCCCAACATTAACGCTTTTATAGAGAGTGCGCAGCATTCGCTATAATACGCAGTTGGACTGAGCCGCACTCTATGGAGTTTGTTTTACCTTGCGCTAGTGATAACGAGGTTGATTGATGTTGTTTTTCTTATCAGTCCTCATCACATTCCGCAAAATCCCTGTTTTCTCTGCTTCATTATCCACATCTATCGCACCTAAAGTATCAGATCCTGAAGTTTGAACATCATGTTGCCGGTTAGAAACGGATTCTGAAGCGGCGCCTTGTGTTAAACGTCTGTAACAATGATGGATTCGGCGCATCAAATTAGAGACTTTGAGGATAGATCTCATGGAGGATAGATAACATGATATTTTTGAGATTGGGATCAATCGCTGTTGCGATGTTACTGACCTTTAACGTTTTTGCTAAAACTGACCCAGTCTACACTGGTTTCTTTTCCAGCCTTGCCGTTGGTGGATATGATGTCGTTGCCTATTTTACGGAATCAAAGCCGGTGCAAGGCAAGTCAAAGTTCAGCTTTGAGTACATGAACACCGAATGGCGCTTCGCCAGTGCAGAAAACCTGGTGCTTTTTAAAGCAGAACCAGAGAAGTTTGCGCCTCAATACGGTGGTTATTGTGCATGGGCAGTGAGCCAGGGGTACACAGCCAGGGGCAATCCTAAGAACTCGCGGATTGAAGACGGCAAGTTGTATCTCAACTATGACAACGAAGTGCAGGCAACCTGGGAGAAATACATACCGGGTTTTATCGGGCTAGCGGATAAAAACTGGCCTGCCATTCTTGCTGAATAAAGCAATTTATCCCAGCTGCTTTTCTGCTTCCACACAGATATTTCGAATGATGGTTTCGACAGGCTGAATCTTGTTGATGTGTTGTACGGTTTCACCAGCGTATACGACGCTAACATCGAGATTCTTGTTCTGAACATCCTCATGAAGTCTTCTGGGGAACAAATCCTATGGTGTGGGATTCATTACTTTCTTAATGGAATCCAGCCCGGCAAAAAAAGGGGCAGTTGATCTGCCCCAGTGTATATCTTATTAGAGTCGCTGACGGCTGTTTATATCAGGACCGCTGAAGGCTCTTTATCAGGACCGCTGAAGGCTCTTTATCAGGACCGCTGAAGGCTCTTTATGTAAAGAACCGCTGAAGGCTCCAGGTTTAGAATTGATTCATGGTGTTATCCCCACCACCCGCCAGGAGTGCATTGTCACCGGAGAAATACTCCTTGTGGTCGTCGCCAATATTTGAACCGGCGAGATCCTGGTGTTTAACGGAATCCATATCCCTGCGTATCTCGCGACGTTGTACGTCCCGGACATAAGCCAGCATACCCAGGTCACCGAAATATCCCTCGGATAAAATATCCGTTCCTAATGCCGTTTCATGGTAGGTTGGCAAAGTGATCAGGTGATGGAATATACCCGCTTCACGGGAGGCGTCTTGCTGGAATTGCTGTACCAGCGCATCTGCTTCCAGTGCCAGTTCAGAATCATCAAGCGCTTCATCCATCAGACCTTTTTCCACTTTGGCGGGATCAGGATAAGCAGAAACATCTTTCCCGGCTTCGACCCATTCGCCATAGACCTGCTCGCGGAAGGCGAGCGTCCAGTTGAATGACGGTGAATTATTGTAGACCAACTTTGCGTTTGGAACGTGTTTGCGTACCGCATCGACCATTTCTGCGATCTGCGCAACATTTGGTTTTTCAGTTTCAATCCAGAGAAGATCAGCACCATGGTTCAAACTGGTGACGCAATCGAGAATGACCCTGTCAAAACCGGTGCCTTCCCTGAAAGAGTAGAGACCATTGTCCAGGCGGGTAGGCTTAACCAGTCGACCCCCCTGGTGAATGGTAATGTCATTTTCCTGGAGCTCGCTCAGGTCTTTAATTTCTTTCGTTTCCAAAAAGTCATTGTATTGGCTGGCAAGGTCTCCTGGCTCCTGCGATACAGGCACCTTCTGTGTCAGGCTGCCACCCAGGGAGTCTGTACGAGCCACAATGATTCCATTCTCGATTCCCAGTTCAAGAAATGCATAACGAATGGCATTTATTTTTGACAGAAAATCCTCGTGTGGAACTGTAACCTTGCCTGCCTGGTGACCACATTGTTTGGCATCAGAGACCTGGTTTTCTACCTGAATAGCACAGGCACCCGCTTCAATCATTCGTTTCGCCAGCAGGTAAGTCGCTTCTTCATTACCGAACCCGGCATCAATGTCCGCGATAATGGGCACAACGTGGGTCTGAAAGTTGTCTATGCGCTCGATAATACTATCGACATCACCCCCGTTTGCACGGGCTTCATCGAGTTCAACAAAGATGTGTCTCAATTCTCGCGCATCTGCTTGCTTCAAGAAGGTGTAGATCTCGTTGATGAGATTAGGAACAGCTGTCTTTTCATGCATACTCTGGTCAGGAAGTGGACCAAACTCAGAGCGTAGTGCCGCAACCATCCAGCCGCTCAGGTAGATGTAACTCTTATCCATGGTGCCGCGATGTTTCTTAACCGAAATGGCCAGTTGCTGCGCAGTAAATCCGTGCCAGCAGCCGAGTGATTGTGTGTAGTTACTGGAATCCAGGTCATAGTCAGCCATATCCTTGCGCATGATGTCTGAGGTGTATTGCGCAATGTCGAGACCTGTCTTGAACCTGTTTTGCATCCGCATACGTGCAGCATATTCAGCGCTAATACCTTTCCAGGTTTCCTGGTGACTGGCACGTAATGTGTCTAATGTATCGATTTGTGTAAGGTAGGCTGACATGTCAGTTCCTCTGCTTTACGGTAGATTAATTCCGGGAGGTGTTCTCTCCCGAGGCTGGGAATAGGAATTTAGCAGGCCACTATAAAGAAGATAATGGAATAATTGGATACTAATGTATTCCAATTATTCAAGTATTAGCCAGGGCACGCTTTCTGGTTGTCTGGCGGATCAATAATCGGGGCCATCAATGCGAAGTAAGCTTGAAACGCCACCAGCCATCGCCTCCATGATCATGTTGGTGGTGGTGGGTGCAATGTTTTTCCTGCTGATGCCGATGTACATAGGTGCACTGGCGGACTACGCGCAGTTTGGCAATGAACAAATTGGCAATCTCACTTTTTTTGAATTGATTGGTGTCGCCGCCGCATCGCTGACTAGCCTGTTCTGGATTCGTAGCCCCGACTGGCGATACGGCGTTGTTATTGCCTGCATAGGCTTAATGGCCGCTAACGGACTTTCTCTTTTAAACCATGAATTTAATTGGCTGGCGGCAGTACGTGTACTTGCCGGTCTGAGTGAAGGCGCCTTGCTTTGCATTGCTTATGCTGCACTGGGAGATACGAAAGAGGTTGACCGAAATTTCGGTTACGCTGTTATCGCCCAGATTTTAGCACCGGCAGTGTTCTTTGTACTCTTGCCCGGTTGGTTCGAGAACTATGGGCTCAATGCCATTTTTTATGTGCAGATTGGTTGTGCTGCGCTTGCGTTAATCACGGTAATTTCGCTTCCTGCAAATGGTATTCAAAGAGACGCTGAAGTTTCCATTCTGGCTGCCGGGCGTTTCCCCATAATGGGTTTGTTAGGCTCGGTTCTGTTTTTTGTCGGCGTTGGCGCAGGCCTTTGGTGTTTCTCTTGGACCCCTGATTGCCGGGCAGTTGCTGTCAGGAGAAAGTTATATAGCAATTAACTGGATCGGGGCAGTTTTTGGCGTATTGTCGCTGATTGTATTTATCCCTGTGTGTATTGCCGGGCAGGTTGTAAGCCAGGGCGAATCAGGTGTTGAACAGGCAAGTCTCGAACAGACAGCAATCGACAACACTACGAATTTTTAATCGATTCTGTACAATCACCCGCAGCATGGAATGAATCTAACAAGTGTGAAGAAGTAATGATAAAAGTAACCAGCGTAAACATCGGCCAAAGAGAAACCATAATAGACGGTGATCGTGGCTACGAAACTGGCATTAACAAGAAACCGCTGGCCATGTCGGTAGCCGTTGGAAAATCAGGGCTTCAGGGCGATGCCGTCTGCGACACCAGGCATCACGGCGGCCCGGATCAGGCTGTATACCTTTATCGAAATGAGGACTATGACTGGTGGAGTAGTGAATTGGGCCGTGAAATAGGCGCTGGAGCATTTGGAGAAAACCTTACGGTGAAGGGATTGGCTGATCCGGCACAGTCACCAGCGGAGATGAGATAGAGCTCATCCCGAATAAAAACAAGAGTATCTCTACCGTTACATTCTTTCATGATTTCCATCGAAAACTTGAGGCAGAAGAAATTAAACAGTACCTCGAACTACCCATTGATAGTCGCTCCAGGACGAATCTCGAAAAGAGACTGAAGAAGCGCCAGTAGTGGGGGCCCAGAAATGATGAATTCCGGCCTACGCTGGTATCTCACCAGTACTGCATTTTATCTTGTACCTGGCGGAATCCAGCAGGTGTTATTCCCCTGGTTGGTGGTTGTCCACCTGCAGGAAACTGCCATGCGCGTCGGGTTTGCGCAGATGGCCGGGCAGCTACCCATGTTATTCCTCCTCCTGTTGGGAGGCTTGCTTGGTGACCGGGTCAATCAAAGACGACTTCTCATTTCCCTGCACGCCGTCATGATCATTCCACCTCTGCTAATGATTTTGGTCGTTGGACTTAACTATTTATTTTACGAGGTGCTGATTGCCTGGGCAATCGTTGGCGGCATCCTCGCGGCTTTTGTTCAGCCTGCCCGGGATGCAATGCTAAACAGGGTCGCTGGCAGCGACATTCAAAAAGTCGTCACACTTTCCGTCGGTGTTCAGTTTGGAATTCAGATCATTGGCTTTGCGATGGGTTCATCTGCAGACCTTGTCGGCCCCAGCGTCTTATTGTTAGCGCAGGCGGGGTTTATGCTGGCAGCGGTGCTCACTTCTGCAAAACTCCCTGATGCGCCAGCAGTTCAGGTCGCCCCTGCTGCCAGAAAAAGTGCTTTAAAGGACATCGCTGAAGGCCTGGCCATCGCCTGGAAATCAGAATCAATTCGACCCGCTGTTATTCTCACATTTGCTATCGGAATGTTCTTCGCAGGCGCCTATATGGTCATATTGCCTCTCATGGTTCGAGATATTTATAATGGCGGTGCCATCGGAATAGCAGGGGCATTTGCTGCAAACATGCTCGGCACCTGCACCGTTATTTTCCTGTTGATGCGATTTGGCGGACTTGAGCGCCCGGGAAAGGCACTGGTTGTCACCGGGTTTACGAGTTGCCTGGTATTATCAATATTGCATCTTGATCTCCCGCAATGGGGATTCTATACCGTTCTCTACTTCTGGGGCATGTGTGGCGGCATCAGCATGACGATGAGCAGGGCCATCGTTCAGGAGGCTTCCCCGCCGTCGCACCGGGCTAGAATATTATCCGTGTACTCGCTCGGAATGATGGGCGGTATGCCCATTGGATCCCTGCTGCTTGGCTGGAGTGTGGGTGAATTTGGAGCGCGCAATGCGGTATTGCTACCATCTGTGGGCATGGCCCTGGTTCTTATCTATCTTGTGTTTGCATCGAGTCTATGGCAAATCAGGCGATCTCCAAATCCCCAACCCGCCTCCTGACATCTTCTTGTAGGCTCACTTCTCACCTATCTCGAATCTTATGCAATGCCAATGTGACTGACAATCGCAGTAGCCACCCTTTCGGGTGTCATCTGGGACGTATCAATTTTGGGGAACGGCAGCGCGTCGATCAATTCAAGTCGAGTCTTTGAGTAGTCATAGCGTGCTTCATCTCCCCTCTTATGAAGCCGTCGCCTGATTTCCGCCAGGGTTGAAACCAGGTAAATTTGATCAACGCTATCGACCATGTCCTCGAGACCAGCAATAACTGGCCGGTAAAGTGCCGACCTCGCAAAGACCCATGACAGGATGCCTGTTTCACACCCGCCTTCGAAATACCCGCGCATCACTGAGATCACGTTGGATAAAGCTATATGACGATTTCGCTCGACGGTTAACTCTTTTGATACGCGCCAGACATCGTCGGCATCAAGCAGTGCAGCATGAGCGATTCGATTTTCCAGTAGCCGCATAACGGTGCTTTTTCCGACTCCGGTGGGGCCACCCAGCAGTACCAGTTTAGGCATGGACTCTATTTTCTTGAATGACGTTCATAGCAAGGTTTTAGTAGTATGGTTTTAATAGTATCGTTGTAACAGTATGGTTCTAAGAGTATCGATTTTATTGTCTCAACTTACAGCGGGTATGGATCGAAGACGCGAACCAAATGATTTAGTCTCCAGCTTGGGCGCGATGTTCCATAACGTATTGAAGCCCTGTATCGTCTACGACGACAAAACCGAGCCGCCTGTAAAGAGCAATCGCGTGATTCTCATGTAGTACCTTCAGCATGAGGTTTTTGTCCATCTGCCGCGTCCGGTCGATCACATCCTGCATAACCCTGGTACCAATGCCCTGCCCCTGAAAAGTTGGATGAATCTGAATTTCCCTAATTTGCCTGTATTCATCGTGTTCATCTATCCAGATACCGCCGATGACCTCGCCATCTATGATGATCTTGGAGAATTGCTGCGCTAGCCACTTGGCATTAAAGTTCAATCGCTGAACTTTAGATTCCCAGGATCCGAACTGGCGGGTGACCACATCCCGGTAGCATTCCTCGTGCAACTCCTGAAAGTAGGATTTGTCCGTATCGTCTGCTCGGCTATATTCCATCGAGAGAAGCTCCCTTTGATATATTGTTAGCTTCGGACCAGCTTAATCAGGTCTTGGCAGCCATAAATCAACTCCCTTGTTTGGTATCCTTCCCAGTTGTAATCTCGAGAACCAAGTAACCTTGCCCCGAGTTTCTCGTAGAAAGAGACGTTCGGGTTGTCCACCAGTACACGTACCAGGAGATTACGATGTCCGCTATCTGCAAGTACACTGGCGATATGTTGCACAAGCTTACGGCCTAACCCGTCTCTTTGCCATGACGGTTCTATTTGTAGAGAAATGATTTCTGCTGAATACACCGCGATGGATTGTGGTTCGTCCGTTGACTCTGCCAGCTCCCCAGGCCTGGTGCCAGCGAGTATGAACCCCACCAGATCGAAAGCGTCAACTTCTGCAAGGAACAGATACCGGTCTTGCATATCCTGCTCTTTTCGAGCGGCGCCAGTTAGCTGCACTCTCAGTGACGCCAAGACTCGTTAGGCAGTGCTTCGGGACTCTTCCGTAGAATGCACTATTGGTTGCGTTGATGAGTATGCGGGCAAGTGCAAACTGATCGGCAACTACTGCCTCGCGCAAATTGATCGATTTCATGGGAACCTCCCATTACTGGCGATTGCCCTATGGACAAGTTTCTCAGCAGTATATTTCATCTGGAGTGATAATAGTCGGCAAAGTTGCCAGCCTTGAATTGGTTGGCCGGGGAAAACGATGGAAACGGTTTGCCCTGCATACTAGTGCTTGATATCTATCCTGAGCTGACTGAGAAGCGCTTGAGAACTTTGTGCAGGGGACTTGCCCGCTGTGTCAATCACAATTCTGTCCGAAGTCCAGTCGTGGTATTCCCGATCCTTGACTTCCATCCATGTCGGTAATTTCAGCCCTGGAATTTCGGAGGAACGACTTTCTACCCGCTTTTTATGCTCATCGTGATCTGAACAGCACACTTCAATGTTCACATACCCAGAATGCTCTCTCCTGGCGACCTCTTCCCATTCGCGGCGAGTGATCGCTAACGGATTGCACGAATCTGCGATCACGCTCTGGCCAATACGAAGGTTATCCGCCGCGATTCTGTACCCCAGTCGGTATCCTTCCCCTTCAACTTCATAACCACAAAGATCCCTTAGCGCCTGCTCTATCGTATCAATTCGAAGGTAGAGCGCACCCAGCTGGGCGCTCGCTGCCTGCGCCAGAGTTGATTTCCCCGACCCTGGCAGCCCAGCAAATATATAGAGCACTGGTCTGGACTTCATATTTTCCACAAGCGCTTATCCACGGCAGCGAAGCGAATTTTTCTGCATGTTATGTTGCGACCTTTAGTTCCGCCTGGGCAGAGGAAATGACACGAGCAGAAGATCTCAGCAATAAGGTCACGAGAGCGATAGCAACCAGGACATCCGGCCAACCCGACCCTGTAAGCCAGACCGCACCAGCAGCCAGGAAAACTGACAGGTTCGACGCGATATCGTTGCGAGAACATTCCCAAACAGAACTCATATTGATATCCTCGTGCCGATGCCGCCAGAGCAACAATAAACATAACGAGTTGGCTGCCAGCCCAAGCACACTAAAAGTACCCATGAGTTCAAATATAGGTGTACTCGGGTAGGCAAGTTTGTAGGCTATCTGCGCGGATACAATACCCGCAGCTACAAGAATGAGCACTCCTTTGAACAAGGCTACCCTGGCCTTTGCACTCGCGCCGCTTGAAACTGCAATTAGGCTAAGCCCATACGTTAGCGCGTCCCCCAGGTTGTCGAGCCCATCGGCAAACAAGGCAGTCGATTTGGCAAACTGCGCTGCGATCACTATCACCAAAAACATCACCGCATTGATGGCGAGCACAGCGTACAAGGTTCCACGCTGGCTTTCGCGCAGCGCAACCGCAGTACCATCATCATCACAGCAACTACTCAATTTGGGTTCCTCTCCGGGACAATATGAATTCCTTGTCAGGTACAGGCATTGTTAAATTTTCCGACTTCTTCATACCAATCGTTCATCGAAAATTCCTGGTTAACCGGCACCTGATTACACTGACGATAGAAGGGGCGCTGAAATTACGAATTCAATTCGTGAGGGCGGCCTCTCGTCGTCAAGCATCCCTGTGAATCCTGGCCAACGTATTAAACTTCCTGTGATGTAGCGGCCGCACGTTTACGTATCTCTCTTTCTCGCTGAACATCTTCGAAAATATAGCGCGGTTGAATTGATCTCGCCGCGGGATCAATGACGTTGTTGATGATTGTTTGATTTGTTGCATACGACGAACCTGATTGGTCGCGCGAAAGAAAGTAGTGGTCGATCAAATACCGCCGTATCGTTACGTGATCCAGTGCACTGGGGCGGGTGAAGTCCGCCATCCACTCTATCAAGTGCTCATTTATCTCGTTTTCGGAGTAGCTATTTTGCGGGTCGAAAGAAGAAGCAGCCAGGGCAAGGAATATTTTTGTATCTTTCCTGTTCCTGGGCATTCGCTTCATGACGCCGCCTTTAAGGAGCCGTCTAAGTACCTTCTCGGTTTGCTGTTTGTTTACCATGCCATGTCCATTGAACTTCGTGTGCTGTTCAGGTCATTTCAGTGCTTTGGTAAAGTACAGTACCAGATCATCATCATTGATTGTATGTTCCATTGGTTTGAGTACCTTGTGCTTGTAAGTTAGCCCCTCGCCGTCTGGTATATACCCGCGTAAGACATAAAGTCTCTGGGCGTTGCCGTAGTCAGCATACATTCCAACGCCGACTCCCACAGTACTTGATCGCGTTGAGATAAGTGCCTCCGCTTTATCCATTAAAGCCGTACCGATATGCTGCCTTCGAAATTTAGGTAGGACATTAAAATCCTGTATCTCCGGGATATCATTATCTTGAAACGGTTTATACGATGGTTCCCACACAATTGTGACGTAACCGGCAAATATACCCCCCATCAGGGCGATTAAGACTTCCCGGGTTCCAGCTTGCTGTTCCAGAAAATATTGCTCGTATTGGGTTACCGGCTTATCCCAACCGATTTCATCAAAGGCGGCTGAGATTACTGGTGGATCATGCTTTTCTATATGCCGAATCAATCGCATCGCTTTTCGATCACGGCAACATAATACCGAGTCAAGGCGCCTCCGAAACTGTTTCGAGTGAGCGTAATGAACTTCATGTCAGGTGGTCCTTTGCTTCCACAATAACGCGCAACGCCTTAAGGTGTCTAACAGTCCATCCTTCCTCATAACCCTGCAAGTTTTCGGCGGCATCAATACCAAGTCTTTCAAATCCGTGATGAATGATCTCGACGTGCGTTGCATCATACAAAGGAGTTAGTCGGATAGTGCAAAACGTAGGAACCGACCACTGATATGGCGATTGCCATTGACTTTCGAATGTTACCTCCCGTTCGTCATCTAGCACGACTATAACGCCGCCGAAGTAGCGCGCTGTGCCGTCGATATCGACAGATAGTTTTACTTCGCTCCTGAGTATGAGGTCAAATTGATGTATGGTTTGGCCAATACCCAGCCAGGGCCGGATCCGATTCAAGGTCTTGAATTCGTTCCACACCCGGTCGGGTAAATCCTGGATCAGAATGCTTCTGCGTACGTACAGCGGCCCAATCTGTGCTCCCATGTCTCGTCTCCTTCGGTACAATTAATTTAGTTGCGCTAGCACAACC
>Ga0114949_10000246_pt1 | contig 27012 bp, 26 predicted proteins | sample N074metaG_FD_83505 | JGI IMG/M metagenome (GOLD analysis project Ga0114949, IMG submission 83505) | Deep subsurface microbial communities from Kermadec Trench to uncover new lineages of life (NeLLi) - N074 metaG | ecosystem: Environmental > Aquatic > Marine > Ocean trench > Sediment | place...
ACCACTTTAACTGAAAAACTGCTTTTATTCGGTGGTGCCATTCAAGAAGCCGGTGCCGTAAAAAGTAATAAAATCAGGAAAAGTGCAACTTCTGATTTTATGGAAATCGAAAAACAACGTGGAATTTCTGTGGCTACTTCCGTTTTAGGTTTTAATTATAAGGGGATTAAAATCAATATTTTAGATACCCCCGGCCATAAGGATTTTGCAGAAGATACATTTCGAACTCTTACCGCAGTTGATAGCGTTATTGTAGTCATTGATGTAGCAAAAGGTGTTGAGACTCAAACCGAAAAATTGGTGGAAGTTTGTAGAATGCGAAATATTCCTATCATTGTTTTTATCAATAAATTAGACAGAGAAGGTAAGGATGCTTTTGATTTGCTGGATGAAGTTGAGCTAAAATTAAAATTAAAAGTTGTTCCTTTAAGTTTTCCTATAGGTATGGGATATGACTTTAAGGGAATATACAATATCTGGGAGAAAAAATTAAACCTCTTTTCGGGAGATGCCAAACAAACCGTATTAGAAGGAATTGAATTTACAGATGTTAACAATCCTGAATTGGTTGAAATTATTGGTGATAAATTGGCTAATGAGCTAAGAGATGAATTGGAGCTTATCGAAGAAGTATATCCAAAATTTGATAATGAGGCCTATTTAAATAGTGAATTACAACCCGTATTTTTTGGATCGGCGCTAAACAATTTCGGTGTAAAAGAACTATTAGATTGTTTTATTGAAATAGCCCCACCACCCCAACCAAAAATGTCGAACATACGTTTGGTTGATTCCAAAGAGGAAAAATTTACCGGATTTGTATTTAAAATTCATGCCAATATGGATCCCAAACATCGGGACAGGTTGGCTTTTGTTAAAATCGTTTCAGGAATTTTTAAACGAAATACAAATTATCTTCATGTTAAATTGGGTAAAAAAATGAAGTTTTCAAGCCCGAATGCATTTTTTGCTGAGAAAAAAGAAATCGTTGATGAATCCTTTCCCGGTGATATTGTTGGTTTGCACGATACCGGAAACTTTAAAATTGGCGATACCCTAACCGAAGGGGAAATTTTAGAATTTAAAGGAATCCCCAGTTTCTCTCCTGAGCATTTTAGATACGTCAATAATGCAGATCCAATGAAATCCAAACAATTGGCAAAAGGATTGGATCAATTGATGGACGAAGGTGTTGCCCAATTATTTACACTGGATATCAACGGTAGAAAAGTAATTGGAACGGTGGGTGCTTTGCAATTTGAGGTTATCCAATATCGATTGGAACACGAATACGGCGCAAAATGTTCCTATGAAAATTTAAATGTTCATAAAGCCTGCTGGGTAGAACCGGATGACGATACAAGTGATGAATTTAAAGAATTCAAACGTGTTAAACAGCGTTATATGGCAAAAGATAAAAAAGGCCAATTAGTTTTCTTGGCCGATTCTGCTTTTACAATTCAAATGACTCAAGAAAAATATAAAAGTGTCAAACTTCATTTTGTCAGTGAGTTTAAGTAAAAAACTTAGTAATTTTAATCATTTCACTTTTTTAAAAATGACTATTAAGATGTTTATTTGTTGGTGGAAAACACCAACAAAGGCATGATACACAAGCTGTATTCTATTCGTTTAACATTTTAATTTTGATCTCTCTAAATTCAATCCCCTGGCCTTCTGATTGCAATCCAATATAGCCTTCTGTAAGCGGCTTACCGTCAATCTTAATGGCTGTATCAAAACCATTTGCCACACCACCACCTATGGTTGGCTTCGTATATTTCAATACGGTTTTACCATTTACCTTATGTATAATTAATGAATCCCTATACACAATCAACTCTCCTTTAACCCAAGTATTCCATTTATAAGTTTTTGATGAAGAATTGATACAATGTCTTTTATCTATTTCATTGGCTTCAAAAATCACATCGGTTCCCGGAGAACACATATTACCGGTTGGCCGTACTTTGCCTTCTTCCTCTTCGGCTAATATTTGATATTCAACAGAAATGGGCCAATCCTGTTCTTTCAATATAGTTTTCGGGTCTTGTGAATGAAACATCACACCACTATTTCTATACGTATAAGATGGGGCATCTTTGAGCCATTGATCTGTAAATTTGTATTCAAATTTCAAATGGTAAGAAGAAAATGACTCTTTATAAAATAAATGCCCGTAACGATTATTAAATTCACCATAGCCATCATAATTTATCTGGATTTTCCCATCCTTTACCGAAAATGTATTTGCATAATTATCACCCAATTCATGGTGGTGAATTTTAGCAACCCAACCATCTAAGTTTTTACCATTAAAAAGGTATATCCAATCTCCATCACCTTTTACATGATTTTCCCATGCAAGATGTATGGATGAAACTGTTATCAAAATTACGACGGCTACCAAAAAAGAAATAGTTTTTTTCATTTAAATAATTATTTAGTTTATAATATTTTTATCATTTTGCCCATGTGGATGTTTTTCAACATAAAAATGAATTTTTTTTTAATCAATACATGCAAATAAATTACAAATACACAGATATAGTTAATAACAGCATGGTCATTATCAATAATATACCAACAAGTGGCATGACAAATTTTAACCATTTATCATAGCCTACTTTAACCATGGTCAAGGAGGCCAAAATTAACCCTGTTGGGCTAATAAAGGCAAAGAGCCCCATACCATACTGATAAGCATTTACAATCATTTCCCTCCCTATTCCCACGCCATCTGCAAGGGGTGCCATAATGGGCATGGTCAATACTGCCATGCCTGAAGAAGATGGAATAAAAAATGACAATCCCGCATACAAATACATCATCACATTGATAAACAACCCTTTATTCATGCCTTCAGTTAGATTGCTTGAATAATATAAAAGCGTATCACTTATCAATCCATCATCCATTATAATCGTAATTCCCCTGGCCAGGCCAATAATAAATGCCACACTCAATAGATCATTCGCACCTTTCATAAAAACATCTACAAATTTACTTTCGTTGATTCCATAAATAAACCCGATTACAATAGCACCTACCAAAAATACCGATGTCATTTCCAAAAACCACCAGTCCAATATGGATACCCCAAATATCATAATTCCAAAGCACGATATAAATGTAATTAAAATCAGAATAATTTTTGTTGTGAATTTTGGAATCACATTGGAAGGTTGATGCAAAAACAATTTTTCAATTTCTTCTTTCTGTGCATAAATTATTGACTTAGTAGGGTCGTTTTTTACTTTTTCAGCATAGCGAATGATGTATAAAACGCAAACAATTATCCCCAATACCAGCATCACAAATCTATTATTGATTCCATCGGTCCAATTTATTCCCGCTGCATTGGACGCGATAATTGTACTAAATGGGTTAACGGTTGATGCCATTGTTCCTATGGAGGAGCCTATATAAATACAAGCCACAGCAACCATCGCATCGTATTTAGCTGCCAGAAAAACGGGAATTAATATGGGATAGAAAGCTATGGTCTCTTCTGCCAGACCAAAGGTAGTTCCACCTATAGCAATGAATAGTGTTACCAAAACAATCAGTATTGCTTCTCTGCCCTTTAATTTTTTTGCCAACCAGGCTATTCCTACGTCAAAAGCTCCCGTAAAATTTGTAATCCCTATAAATCCTCCTATAATTAAAACCAATAATACAATATCAAGCGCAGCCATAATTCCTTTGATAGGCGATTGAATAAACTGGAGTAATCCTTGTGGTTTGGCCTCTAATTTTTGGTAAGTTCCGGGTATTCCAACCGGTTTCCAAATATCTCCATTCTCAAATTTTTCCAAGGGAATTTTAATATTCAATGCATCTAATGTTTCCTGTGTAGCCTTATAAACCCTTTCAATTCCTTGACCGGTTCTAACAAATTTCGAATGCTCCTTGTCAAAGGATAACTTATCAAATTGGCCTGCCGGAATAATCCAGGTAAGCAAGGCAACTAAACCAGCAAGAATAATTAATATGGTTTGAGCAGATGGAAAATTATATTTTGGCATAATACAAATCGATATTGTAAAAATGAATAAGCAAATATAAATTATTGAAAGTAAAAATCAACCTTCTAAGAAGGTAGCTTTTGAAATACCCCCAAAGGTGGACAGATTTACAATAACATAACCCTATTATATGAATACAATTTCTTTTTTTGGATTCGCATACCGAGTGGAAAGAGAACCACGAGGAACACAAAGACAGGCACGAAGTTCACGAGGAATTCTCCCTGAACTTCGTGAAAACCCATGTCTGCAGGTTTACCAAACCAGAGGCATGGCAGGCAGGTTTGTGGCCATTATGATAAAAAAATAAGACTTTCGTATCCGAATGGTTGGGAGATGGCATAGCCAAAAGAACATGTGCACCAACAAACCAAGTGGTTTTTAAGATGAAATAAATTGATGCTCTTATCCTGTAAATTATTTATTATATTTACACCTATGAATTCAAAAATAATATCGGCAGGAATATTGCGTGCCATAGGTATATTAGTTGCTATCGCCCTGATTTTTATATTTTTAAATAAAATTCAATCCGTATTAATTTATTTAGCCATTGCCTCTGTTTTATCCCTCATTGCACGTCCTTTTTTACAGTTTTTAAAAAATAAATTAAGGTTTCCAAACACATTGGCTGTTATTATAACCATATCTCTTTTTATATTGATGACATTTGGTTTGATTTCTATGTTTATTCCTCTAATTGTAAAGCAAGGCCATAATATTTCCCTTCTGAATACAGATGAATTTCAAAGTGACATAAAGGATTTGATCCATCGAATTCAAATATTTTTTTCCGACAAAAAAATTAACCCTTTTCAAGAAATTAAAAACATAGATTTAACATCAAATATTCAATCTATACCCAGTTTATTGAACTCCTTCGTTGGATTCATTGGATCTTTTAGTATGGGATTATTTTCAGTGTTATTTATTACCTTCTTTTTTATGAAAGACACTGAAATATTACACAAAGCTTTTTTGGCTGTGACTCCGGATGAAAAAGAAGAGCGTATGCTTAAATCCATTAACAAGATTAAAGATCTATTATCACGTTATTTTATTGGATTGATCATTCAGCTTTCCATTTTATTTACAATTTACTCCATTACCCTTTTAATACTTGATGTTGAAAGTGCTATTGTAATCGCTTTTTTATGTGCTTTATTAAATATTATTCCTTATATCGGACCACTTATAGGTGGAGTTTTAATGATCACATTAACCATGACAAGCAATTTAGAATATGATTTTCAAAGCTATATTCTGCCTACTACCGGTTATGTTTTAATAGGATATATTTTTGCTCAATTAATTGATAATTTTTTCAGCCAACCCATTATTTTTTCAAAAAGCGTAAAATCACATCCCTTAGAAATATTTTTGGTCATTATTATTGGCGGCTTGTTATTTGGTGTAATGGGAATGATCCTGGCTGTTCCATCTTATACGGCCATTAAGGTTATTTTAAAAGAATTTTTATCAGAAAATTCTGTTGTAAAATCACTCACCAAACAGTTCGATTGAATTGAATGAAGATATTCTAAATACTAAAATTCAGAAGTTTATAAATGATCATTTAAATGATGATCCGGCGAAGCTAATTTTAAAGGGTTCTCCTTTTCAAAACGTCAAAATTCAAACAATTGTTGAACAGATTATTGCGAAAAAAAAGTGTAAAAAAAAATTGCCTATCTGGTTCAATTCAGAAGTTTATTATCCGAACAAATTAAATATTGAACAAACTTCTTCAGAAATTACTGCAAAATATAAATCAACTTTAGTATCAGGAAATACCTTGATAGATATTACCGGAGGATATGGGGTAGATTGCTTTTATTTTGCTAAAGTGATTGAAAATATTACACATTGTGAAATCAATGAAAATTTATCCAAAATTGTCGCCTATAATTATAAGAAAATGAGGCTTGAAAATGTCCATACATATTGTGGCAATGGTTTTGATTATTTAGATAAAATCAATCAAAAATTTGATTGGATATATGTTGATCCTTCACGCAGAAATGATGTAAAAGAAAAAGTATTTTTACTAGAAGATTGTTTACCGAATATACCGGAAAAATTAGACTTATTATATCAATATTCTAATAACCTATTGTTAAAAACATCACCCTTATTAGATCTTTCCGCTACTATTAAAGCACTTAAATTTGTAAAGGAAATTCATATCATTGCTGTGAACAATGATGTAAAAGAATTACTTTTTATACTTCAAAAAGATTATGAAAAATCAATTCATATTAAAACGATAAACATTAAAAAAGAAAGTACAGAAACTTTTGAATCCGTTTTAAATCATGGTGCCATAGCTACTTTGTCATTACCAAAAAGTTATCTATTCGAACCCAATAGTTCAATTTTAAAAGCAGGTTTATTTAATCATATTTCAGAGAAACTTGGCATTGATAAACTTCACAACAATAGTCATTTATACACTTCAAATGATCCCGTAAAGTTTCCGGGAAGAAGATTTAAAATAATTCAAATATCTACATATAATAAAAAATATTTATCTAAAATAATTCCTTCAAAAAAAGCTAATATTACGACTCGAAATTTTCCACAAACTGTTGCTCAAATTCGAAAAAAAATTGGATTTAAAGATGGTGGTGATCATTATTTATTTTTTACAACAGATATTTCAAATAAACATATCGTATTGGTTTGTGAGAAAATTTAATGTTATTTATCTGATTTAAAACACTTTAATGTTTAGATAGATATCTTCAAACCGTCATAAGCCAAAAAAACGTTTTTAGGAAGGGTTTTTGAGACCTCAGCATGTAAACCTAATTTATGACTGATGTGGGTTAGATATGCACGTTTGGGATTAACTTCTTCAATAAAATCTAAAGCCTGCTGTAAACTAAAATGTGTTGGGTGTTCATCTATTCTAAGAGAATTAACAACAAGTGCATCTAAATTTTTAAGTTTTTCTTTTTCTTTATTTGCAACCGTTTTGGCATCTGTGATATATGCAAAGTCATCAACTCTATAGCCAAATATAATCATATTTCCATGATTAATTTCAATAGGTATAACCATCTTATTTTCCAGCCGGAAAGGTTGGTTCTCTATTTCGTTTAAACTTACACTTGGGGCGCCTAAATACCTATTTTTTGTAGAAAATATATAATTAAATCTCTCTTTTAAATTTTCTATAACTTTTTTATCAGCATAAAATGGAACCTTGCCGTTGATAAAGGAAAAGGGGCGAATATCATCCAAACCTGCTGTATGATCTGCATGATAATGAGTAAACAATATTCCATTGATGTTTGCAATATTTTCAGTCAGCATTTGTTGCCTAAAATCCGGTCCGCAATCAATAACATATTTAAAATGATCCCATGCTATCAAAATGGATGAACGAAGTCGCTTATCACATTTATCCTTCGATAAACAAACTTTATCGGTACAGCCAATAACAGGTATTCCTTGTGAAGTTCCGGTTCCTAAAAATGTTATTTGCATCAGTTTGTTTTATTGATTTTCAATTGTAAATTCCTGTATCAATCCAATTTCTCTTACAATTAGAAAATTGTTATTTATATAATTAACCATAACTGTAATCACCTCGTTTTTATTAAAATTGTAAATTTAAAACTTGTCAAATTTACTATTTAAAAAGATAGTTTTTTGCAAAATATTTAACAAAATTATACTTAGCTTTAATCATAAATTAAAATTAACTTTGTAAAAATTTAAAACATCAAATATGTCATATATTCTTAAAGGTGACAGAGAATTGGAATCTGTTCTTCCTCTAAAGCAAAAGGCCTTACGGATAAATTTAAATGAGAATATTTACGGAACATTTGCTGAGATTGGTGCCGGCCAGGAAACCGTTCGACATTTTTTTAGGGCAGGTGGAGCTTCAGGAACCATCGCAAAAGCAATGTCGGCTTATGATAAAGATTTTTCAGATGCAATTTATGGAATAGAAGATGACGGACGATACGTTACAGAATCAAGACTAACCACCATGCTATCGCACGAAATAAGTTTGATGGAAGATAGATTGGTTAGAAGTAAGTATCCTGACAAAATATTTTTCACCTATGCGAATACAGTAACTACCATCGATTTTGTTAAAAAGTTTAAAGGTCACGGCTGGATAGGAATTAAATTTCAATTGGATCCCTTAGAAGATTATAACGAAATTGTTTTGCATTTTCGATTCAAACAAAATAATTCTCAATTACAGCAGGAATCTTTAGGTAAATTAGGTGTTAATTTAATTTATGGTGCATTTTACTTACACGACAGACCCAAAGAGTTATTAAAGTCATTTTATGACAATATTGAAAAAGATACGATTGAAATTGACATGGTAAATTTTTCAGGCGCACGATTTATGTATGTTGATAACCGATTGATGAGTTTGCACCTGGTTAAAAACGGAATGACAGATGCTGTAATGTTTGGGCCTGATGGAAGAAATTTATTACCCGCACAACAATTGTACAAAAAAAATATTTTAACACTTAGAGGTAGTTTCCGGCCCGTTACTAAAGTAAACATGGAAATGTACCAGGAATCCAAAAAATTATTTTTAGCAGAGAAAAGAGTTAAACGGGAAAGAACTGAATTTATTTTTGAGATTACTCTTGCAAACTTACGAGCAGAAGGCGAAATCAACGAACGTGACTTCTTGGATAGAGCAGTATTATTATGTTCACTTGGGCAAACTGTAATGATCACTAATTTCCAAGAATATTATAAATTGGTTGACTATTTTTCTGAGTTTACAAAAGCCAGAATGGGATTAACCATGGGGGTTTATAATTTAATTCAAATATTTGACGAAAAATATTATCGGGATATAAGCGGTGGTATATTAGAAGCCTTCGGAAAATTATTTTATAAAGATTTAAAAATTTATTTATATCCATTAAAGGATTTAGAAACCGGTGAGATAATAACCAGTGAAACCTTAAAAGTACATCCAAGAATGAAAGAGTTGTACAAATATTTTAAATTCAATGGTAGAATTATTGATTTAAAAAACTATAATCCTGAGATATTGGAGATCTTCTCCAGAAGGGTATTTAATATGATTTCTAGAGGAATAAGTGGTTGGGAAGAAATGTTACCGGGAGAAGTTGTTGCCAATATTATTAAAGAGCAACGACTTTTTGGTTATTCAAGAAGAAAACATGAATTAAATAAAAACAAGTAATTGGTTATTTGTTGATGGTTGTCAACCACTGTCATGACTACTTGTAATTGATAAAATAATGCTTTAACTGTAATTTATTTAGCACTTTTTTATATAAATACTCTTAATTGATATTCAGATACTCACATCATTGTATCGATTGAAAATCATGTCTTATGACTTCGTTATAAGCTAGTTGGGTTAACTGATAATATCACTACCAACAACATACTGCCATTTTGATTAACTAATACTCAATATTTTGTACTTAAATAGCGCCTTGTCGAAAACACATCAAAATTAAAAATCACCTGTTTCCGACCAAACACTACATACAAAAAACTATTCATTACAATATTTGAGCCGTGTGATCTTTGGTTTTCACCTTTGTAATAATATTTTCAATCATCCCATTTTCATCAATAATAAAAGTAGTGCGATGAATTCCATCATATTCTCTTCCCATAAACTTTTTAGGCCCCCAAACTCCAAAAGCATTAATTACCTCTTTATTTTCATCTACCAAAAGACTATATGGTAAGTTAAATTTTGTGCTAAAATTAAATTGTCTTTTTTGCGAATCGGCGCTTACACCTATTATTTCATAGCCTTTTTTCTTGAATTCTTGGTAATTGTCTCTTAAATTACAGGCCTCAACGGTGCAACCCGGAGTACTTGCTTTTGGATAAAAAAATAAAACAATTTTTTTACCCTTATATTTTTTAAGGCTGATCATTTCATTATTTTGATCAATTATCTCAAAATCAGGCGCTTTTTCTCCTATCTTTAGTGTTGTCATAATTTGTACTTTTATGGCACAATAATACTGAAAATATGACTAAAAAAGAAAGGGTTCAATATGTAATTGATACTTTAAACAAAATCTACCCTCACCCTCCTATTCCATTAAATCATAAAGATGCTTATACCCTATTAATTTCTGTCTTACTCTCAGCACAAAGTACCGATGTAAGAGTTAATTTAATAACACCTTTACTATTTAAAAAAGCAGACAACCCCTATGATATGATAAAACTAAGCATAGAAGAAATAAGAAATATCATCAAACCTGTAGGGTTGTCACCAATGAAATCAAAAGGAATTTATGGTTTATCAAAAATGATGATTGATAAACATCAGGGAAAAGTACCCCGAAATTATGAAGATTTGGAAGCATTTCCGGCCGTTGGGCACAAAACCGCTTCTGTTGTCATGAGTCAGGCTTTTGGTATACCAGCATTTCCCGTTGACACTCATATTCATCGTTTAATGTATCGATGGAATCTAAGTTCGGGTAAAAATGTCGTTCAAACCGAGAAAGATGCAAAAAGGCTTTTTCCAAAAGAAACATGGAACAAACTTCATTTACAAATCATTTATTATGGCAGAGAATATTCCCCTTCTCGAGCTTGGGATATTGAAAAGGATATAATTACGAAAACTATTGGTAGAAAAAATTTATGAGTAGTTTTTATAAAACCTTCAAAGTAAAATGGAATTAATTCATGACAAAAAAATTACACTAATGAAGTTGTATTTTTGCGCCAAATAGTCTTTGTGACCTCTTTGAGATCTCTCTCGGTGGTTAATTTGCTATGTTTATAAATCTATAAACAATTGGAAAAGTGAAGGACTCTATTCAATTTAATAAAACTTGATATTTATTGCGAATAATTATGCTATAATCTTCGTGAAAATCTTTGTGTCACACGTGCTTAAATATACAAAGAACATTAAGGTATATGTGGTAAGCAAAGTTGTTTTTGAATTAGCCGATTAGCCTACTTTTATAGTAGATAAAATAAAATTTTCCTATGCTTATTTTGTATGAAGTTTAAACCCATTTTATGCAATAGAACTTCGTTATGAAGGTTTCAAACATAATAAAATATGGTGTTTTTTAGGTTTAGCATAACAACATTATGGTTAAACTTAAAACACAGTAAAGTCATATTTTGAAGTGGCTGGAAGCTGTAATAAATATTCTAATGTATAATTTGGGTTAAAAGCAAAAAAAGCCCTCAACATACCGTTGAGAGCTTTTTCCGATTAATTCAAATGAAACATTAAGTTTTGTTTTTTTGTTTTGACAGCCCTTATCGATTTTGAATAATTAAGCAAAAAAGATATTGATTCTGTTTTGGGTTCTAATTTTTCTTTGAAAAATCTTTCAGTGTAAAGTTTTGCCATAAATCTAATTTTTTTTAGGGATTTATATTAATAACGTGCAAAACAATACTTTATTGCAGAAAGATCGAAAAATATTTAATTCGTTAAAATGATATTGTTCTTATCAATCATTTTTCTCAGGTTTATCAATGCATAACGCATTCTTCCCAGAGCCGTATTGATGCTAACAGAAGTTTGTTCTGATATTTCCTTAAAACTCATATCTTTAAAAATACGCATTACCAACACCTCTTTTTGATCATCTGGAAGCTCATCAACCAAATTTCTAACATCGGCATAAATCTGACTTTGAATAATTTTATTCTCAGCAGTAAGTGTACTATCACTTAAAACCGAAAAAATATCAAATTCATCTGTGTTTTGAAAAGTAGGCATTCTGTTTCCTTTTCTAAAGAAGTCAATAATTAAATTATGAGCGATTCGCATGGTCCAAGGTAAGAATTTACCTTCTTCGTTGTATTTTCCCAATTTTAAAGTATTGATAACCTTGATAAAAGTATCTTGAAAAATATCGTCAGCGACATCTCTATCTTGTACTTTCGAATAAATAAAACTGAAAATTCTTTGTTTGTGGCGTAAAATAAGAATCTCTAAAGATCTTTCATTACCTTCAATGTAGTTTTTAACTAAGACGCCATCGTCTAATTTTTGTGTATGCATAATTCCCCTTTTTTAGCGAAGTCTTTATTACTATTCCGACTTCATGTTATTATTGTTATGAAAAAGTAGAACTATACTATAAGCAAAAATTTAAATTAATATTAGTTAGGGGAGACTAGTTCGTTTTTCTTTTAGTCTCGGGACAAATATAAATATAAATATTTTTATAAAACAAATTTTTTTGCATTTATTTTTTATTTTATTAAATTTCTACTCCCGAATATAGTACTTATATTTGTAAAAAATTAAATTCGAAAATTGACTGAAACCATTGAAAAATATAGACTTTAAAGAATATATCATTATCAAGGGAGCTGCTATTCACAACCTTAAAAATATTGATGTTAAAATTCCTAGAAATAAGCTTGTTGTTATCACCGGATTGTCCGGATCAGGCAAATCTAGCCTAGCTTTTGATACTTTATACGCAGAAGGACAACGCAGGTATGTGGAAAGTTTATCATCATATGCACGTCAGTTTTTAGGTAAATTAAACAAACCAAAAGTTACTTTTATTAAAGGAATTTCACCTGCTATTGCCATCGAACAAAAAGTAAATAGTATCAATCCAAGATCTACTGTTGGAACTTCAACTGAAATATATGATTATTTAAAACTTCTTTTTGCCCGAATTGGTAAAACCTATTCACCTGTTTCAGGAGATTTGGTTAAAAAAGATACGGTAAACGATGTGCTTTTATTTATAAAGAAAATTGAAGAAAAAACTAAATTGTTATTATTGGCTCCGATAAATGTCGATAAGAACAAGAAACTTGAAACCGTTATCAGCATATTAAAACAACAAGGTTTTGCGCGATTAAAGGTCAATGATCAAATAGTAAGAATAGAGGATTTTGATTTTAAAACTGAAAAAAACTTGTTTTTGGTTGTTGACAGAATTATTGTGCGGAATGATGAAGATTTTTATAACAGAATATCCGATTCCATACAAACCTCATTCTATGAGGGCAAAGGCACATGTTTCATTGAAAATTTAAACAACCAAACGCTCAAGGAATTTAATAATAAATTTGAGTTGGATGGAATCACTTTTTACGAACCCAGCACTCATTTATTTAGTTTTAATAATCCATATGGTGCTTGTCCAACTTGTGAAGGATATGGTAATATTATAGGAATTGATAGCGATTTAGTGATCCCAAATACTTCACTTTCGATCTATGATGATGCGGTTGTGGCTTGGAAGTCAGAATCTTTCGGTATCTATAAAGAAGATCTTGTATTAAATGCTTATAAGTTTGATTTTCCAATTCACAAACCATATTATCAATTAACCAATGAACAGAAACAAGTACTATGGGATGGAAATAAATATTTTAGAGGAATACATAAATTCTTTAAGCATCTGGAAGAAAAAAGTTATAAAATTCAATATCGTGTCATGTTATCACGATATCGAGGAAAAACCAAATGCACCAGTTGTCACGGTACCCGTTTAAGAAAAGAAACCACTTACGTAAAAATCAATCATAAAACCCTTACAGAATTAGTAGAATTACCCATTCAAGAGGTAATTGATTTTTTTAAAATCATCCAATTAAATGAGAATGACCAACAAATCGCCAAACGAATTTTAAAAGAAATAAGCAGTAGATTGAAATTTTTAAATGATGTAGGATTAAACTACCTCACTTTAAATAGAAATTCAAATACATTATCAGGGGGTGAAAGTCAACGTATTAATTTGGCAACTTCTTTAGGAAGCAGTTTGGTAGGCTCCATGTATATTTTGGATGAACCCAGTATTGGATTACATTCAAGAGATACTGAAAAACTTATTAAAGTTTTAAAAAATTTAAGAGATTTGGGCAATACCGTAATTGTTGTCGAACATGACGAAGATATTATGAAAGTTGCCGATTATATCATTGACATTGGTCCTGAAGCCGGTTCATTGGGAGGTGAATTGGTCGCCGAAGGAAAATATGATGAAATTCTTAAATCAGACACGCTTACAGCTCAATATTTGAATGGTAAAATGAAAATTGAAATACCTTCATCCAGAAGATCTACAACTAATTATATTGAAATAATTGGAGCTCGCCATAACAATTTAAAAAATATAGATGTAAAATTTCCATTAAATTCTTTAACAGTAGTCACCGGTGTTTCGGGTAGCGGGAAAAGCACCTTGGTAAGGGATATTCTTTATCCAGCATTACAAAAAAAAATAAACAATTATGGAGAAAAACCAGGTCAATTTACAGAGCTAAAAGGAGATTTTGATAAAATAAAAAATATTGAATTTGTAGATCAAAACCCTATAGGAAGATCGAGCAGGTCCAATCCAATAACTTATATCAAAGCATACGACGATATTCGAGCTTTATTTACCGATCAAAAATTAGCAAAAATAAGAGGATTCAAAGCAAAACATTTTTCGTTTAATGTAGATGGAGGAAGATGTGAAACATGTAAAGGAGAAGGATCTGTGACCATAGAAATGCAATTTATGGCTGATGTTCATTTAGAATGTGAAACTTGTAAAGGCAGGCGTTTTAAAAAGCAGGTTTTGGAAATTAAATTTGAAGGAAAATCAATCAATGATATTTTACAAACAACAGTTGATGAGGCAATTTCGTTTTTTGACAAGTATAACCAACTTAAAATAATTAAAAAATTAAAACCCTTACAGGATGTTGGTTTGGGTTATGTACAATTAGGACAGGCATCTTCAACACTTTCCGGTGGTGAGGCCCAACGAATTAAATTGGCTTCCTTTTTAGTAAAGGGTTTATCTGGAGATAAAACATTATTTATTTTTGATGAACCCACAACAGGCCTGCATTTTCATGACATCAAAAAACTACTCGCATCTTTTGATGCTTTGATAGATAAAGGCCATACAATTATTGTGATTGAACACAATCTTGAACTTATTAAATGTGCCGACTTTATTATTGATTTGGGTAAGAATGGAGGAAAAGAAGGTGGTGAATTAATCGCTCAGGGAACTCCCGAAGAATTGGTCATGAATACTACCTCGTATACGGCACATTACCTAAAAGATAAACTCGTATAAAAAAAGACACCCTAACGAAGTTAAGATGTCAAATTAATTTATAAATAATTTACGTCTTATTTTTCCAAGCTTTCTAAATTATCTTTGGCCAAAACAAAATCAGGTTGAATTTTAATGGCTTTTGCAAAACTTATTTTTGCAGCATCCATGTTTTTTAATTCTATTTCTATAAGTCCTTTTAAGTATTGTATCGCAGCAAATAGTTCAATTTGTTGGGTATGACTTTGATTGATTGAAAAGGTAACTTTAAATTTTCCCTCATCATTCATAGTTTCGGTCTTTTTAATGGCCGTATAAGCTTCATCATATTTTTTCATTCTATAATTCAAACTAGCCACAGTATAAGCATGATAGTTATTATTAGATAAGTTTAGCAGCTTAACATAAACTTCAGCTGCTTTTTCTAAGGCACCAAGAGACTCTAATGAAATTGCATTCATTTCCATCATATCAATATGTTCCGGATCTCTCTTTAATACTTCAGTAGTCAACATAAAACATGGCCCATAATTTCTTGAGGAAAAATAGGAATAAGCCAAACTATCTTTATAAGTACTATTTTCACCTTCCAAAACAATTAGAGCATACAAACTTTTAATAGAAACCGCAACATCACCCCATTTTTTTGCATTACTTAAAATTTCTTTTTCTATTTTAATATTTTCAATATTACTACTTTGAGCATAGCTAATCGACATAAATAGGATTGCTACTAATATTAATAAGCTATATTTCATCATTTATACATATTAAATTATTGTTTTCAAAAATATTCATTTTAATCTTAATAAAACCTAAAATTTTAAATTCTTGAAAATAAAACACCATCAATGGTCTTATTAAAAAAATGATTTAAAATTTTTCCACAAAAAAACGTTCAAAAAAAATTGAACGTTTTAATTTGGGTGGAAGACCGGGTTCGAACCGGCGACCCTCGGTACCACAAACCGATGCTCTAACCAGCTGAGCTACAACCACCATTTGTTTTAACGAATATACCTCACAGTAAATGCGGCTGCAAATGTAACTATTTTCTATATTTTTCTAAAGTTTTTTTTAAATTAAATCACCTAATGATTTTATGGCAACATAACGTTCTACTTGAAAGCCTTCTGCATAGTCAGCACCGATGAGTCTTCCCAGATCCCGAGCGCGATACTTGACACTCTCAAAAAAGTTTTTTGAAGAAATAGGAGAATTTGGTTCTATACTATTTGGATCATAAAATTGTGATTTATAAGCACTTATCGATGCGTTTTTTGTCTCAATAAAATCATTTACCTCAACAACAAAGTCAGGTTTTAAATTTTTCCATTGTATATAATGATAAACCTGTTTGGGTCTCCAAGCCTCTTGGTTCACACCTTCATATTCGGTTTTTATTTTTCTCAATCCCGATAAAAAGCAAGCATCACTTACCAATTTACTGCCTTTTGAATGATCGATATGCCTATCGTCAAAGGCATTACATAAAATTATCTCGGGCTGGTATTTTCTTATCATTTTTACAACTTCCAGTTGATGAAATTTATCATTCAAAAAAAATATATCAGCGAAATTTAAATTCTTTCTTAGTATCACTCCTAATATTTTAGCAGAAGCAGCTGCTTCTTTATCTCTTATTTCAGCAGAACCTCGAGTTCCTAATTCGCCACGAGTAAGATCCAAAATTCCTACTTTTTTACCTAAAGAAACTTCCTTGGCAATCGTCGCTCCACATCCTAATTCCACGTCATCCGGATGTGCACCTATTGCAAGTATATCAAGTTTTATCATATTGTTGCTTTTTTAATGCCTGAACCAAATCATCTATTATATCTTCCTTATTTTCAATACCTACCGAAAGCCTTAATAAATTATTTGAAATACCTTGTTTTATCTTTTCCTCTTCTGTTAAGGAAGTGTGTGACGTTAATGCAGGCATCAAAATCGTAGATTCAACACCTGCCAAACTCATGGTGGGCTTTATCATTTGTAAAGATTTCTGAAAATCTTCAACGTTATAATAATCTTTTAATTCGAATGATAGCATGCCTCCAAAACCATGCATCTGTCTTTTTGCAATTTCATAATTGGGATGACTTTTCAAACCGGGATAATAAACTTTTTCAACAGCGGGATGATTGTCTAAAAACTCCGCGACAAATTGAGCGTTTTCATTGTGTTTTTCAATTCGAATCCCCAATGTCTTCATGCTTCTTTCCAATAAGTAACACATAAAATCACTTATATTACCACCAAGATTTTTTCCTCTGTTAAATATTTCTTGAATATGTTTTTTTGTCCCTACAACGACGCCCGCCAACATATCGCTATGACCACCCAAATATTTTGTGGCGCTGTGAATGGAAATATCGATTCCGAAATCCAAAGGTGTTTGATTTATAGGAGAGGCAAATGTATTGTCAATCATTGTAATAATATCATTTCTTTTTGCCAGTTTTGCTATTGCCTCAATATCAGTAATGGTCAGCAAAGGATTTGAAGGTGATTCGATGAAGATTACTTTTGTTTTATTTGTAATTTTTACTTCAAAATCACTCACTTCAACACCTTCGGAAAAAGAATAGTTTATTCCAAATTTCTCTAATTCTTCAGAAGCAAATCTAAATGTACCTCCATAAATTTCATTCTGAAAAACCACATGATCTCCGGGCTTTAAAAAAGCTAGTAAAGAAGTACTAATTGCTGCCATTCCTGAGGCAAATGGCAAACCTGCTTCAGCATGCTCCAATGCCGCTATTTTATGGGCTATTACTTCTTGATTTGGTGTATTAAACATACGTGGATAGCGTATAGGATCTACATCTAAATATGGATAAGAATTTGCCATAAATATAGGTGAAACAGCACCTCCAAACTGGGTGTCTTTTATTTCACCATCATGAATGCATATTGTGTGTTTTCCTTTTTTTTTCATTTGACCTAAATCATCTAATTATAATGAATTTTTAAATTTAATACGATACTTATTCATTTTTTAATAAGCTCAAATATACATCAATTCCTCTGAAATTTTTGTGAATAATCAGCTTAAGTCAGCCAATAAAACCTCTTTTATTTTACACAAGAACACGATTTTTGGCTACAACTATACATCAGTTTTTTAAGACTTATTTTTTTTAAATTTTAAAACCCAACTGCCATATCATCACCTCTGGGATCTGCACCAGCTTCTAACTTTCCATTGGGTAATACAAGTATGGCATCAACTTTTCCTATTATTTTAGAATCATTTTGTTCAATACGATATCCTTTGTTTCTCAAATCTCGAAAGCTAACAGTGTCAAATATATTTTCAAAAAGTATCAAATCCGGCAACCATTGATGATGAAATCTAGGTGCTGCAACAGATTCTTGCATGCCCATATCAAATTCAAACACATTTAAAATATTTTGTAAAACCGAAGTAATTATTGTGGATCCACCGGGTGATCCTAAAACCATTTTCAATTGGCCGTTTTGTTCAACAATGGTAGGTGTCATAGAGCTTAACATTCGTTTTTCAGGTTCTATGGAATTTGCTTCAGCCCCAATCAATCCATACATATTTGGAACGCCTACTTTTACACTCAGATCATCCATTTCATTATTGAGAAAAAAACCTGCTTCTTCAATATAAACTTTTGAACCATATCCTGCATTCAATGTATTGGTTACAGCAATAGCATTTCCAAATTGGTCGATAATTGAATAATGTGTGGTTTGATCACTTTCTATTACATCAATATTACCGTGTGAAACATCCGTTGATTTTGTAGCGGTGTCCCATGAAAAATCTTTCATCCTATTGTTGTTATAAGATTTAGATTTCAGAGTTTCCAGCGGAACATTATTAAAGTCAGGATCGCCTAAAAAATAAGCTCTATCCGCATAAACCCTTCTTTCAACTTCGGTTAATAGTTGTATATACTCTAACGAATTATGTTTAAGTTTTACTATATCATAAGGTTCTATACTTTTGAGCATTTGCGCAATACTAATTCCACCGCTTGATGGTAATGACATAGAAATAATTCGAATATCTTTATAGTTGGCTGTTATTGGTTCACGCCATTTTGCTTCATATTTTAATAAATCTTCTTTGGTGATAATACCTCCCAATCCTTGCACATAGTTTACAATTAAATCGGCCGTTTTGCCTCTATAAAATTCATCTCTGCCACGATCTCTTATTCTCTCGAATGTCGCTGCAAGTTTGGGATACTTTATGGTATCTCCTTCCTTCCATTCACGATCCAAAAAAATAATCCTTTGATTGGCCTTTTCAAAATGAACCCTGCTTTTGTTTAATCTTCGAGCTTGTTTTTCTGTAACAATTACACCTTTTTTTGCCAAATCTATGGATGGCTGAATCAAATCGGCAAAGGACATTGATCCAAATTTTTCATGAATTTTAAATAATCCCGCAATGGTTCCCGGTACGCCAACAGCCAGGGCGCCTAAAGTACTTTTCCCGGGTACAACTTCTCCATGTTCATCCAAATACATATCTCTTGTTGCTGCAAGGGGAGCTTTCTCCCTATAATCAATAGATCCAATTGCTCCATCATATTTTCGGTAAACGGCAAACCCCCCTCCTCCAATATTTCCGGCTACAGGATAAGCTACAACCAAGGCCAAATCGGTTGCTATCATCGCATCAAAAGCATTCCCTCCTTTTTTTAAAATCGAAATACCAATGGCCGAAGCTTCTTCCCGGGCACTAACAATCATGGCTTTTTCGGTAATTAAACCAATTTTCTTGACCTGCTGACCTTGCTTTTCTTTACATTGTATTAGCGAAATAGCAACTATAATTAAGGTAATTATTCTATTCATATTTTATTATTCGGTATCATTTTGAGATAAATCTCTCTTAATTTCTTCTAATTTTAGGGCTGAAAAGTTACACAGCTCTTCAAAAAAAAGAGTAAAATCCTGATCAAATTCTTTATAATGTTCGTTTAGATCATCAATGGCCAAATGCATTTTAGACCTTTCTTTTGTTCGTTTATTCATACCAATCAAAACTTTCTCAATACCTTCTAATTTTGCATAATTCGTCAACCAATCATTTTGTATCATAAATGGCATCATATATTTAATCCTTTCGGGAAGTATTTTATAATGATCGTGTAAAATAGAATAAAATGTGTGTACATAGGATTGAAGTTGGATTTTAGAATAATCATTCCAGTTTCTAGCCAAAAAATGGTCGTAAAAAATATCAATAATCACGCCTTTATAATGTCCATATTGGCTATCTAGGCGCCTTTTACTTATTTTTACAATATCATTATTGTCTGTGAACCAATCAATTTGGCGATGCAATAAGATACCTCTTTGTATTTCTTTAGGGAATAATTCATATTTTTTACCTTTGATTCCATCAGCTATAAAATTGCCAATTTTAACAAAGTCATCATCCCCAGAAAGGTAGATATGAGCCAAATAATTCATAGAATCTTCTCATTTAAAAACATTGTAAAATACATTTATTTTATGATTTAAGATAAAAATCATTCTGTTATTATAATTTTTAATAATTTTGCATTCCACATGGATGATTTCTCTCCACAAGAAGGAATTTTATATTTTTAATAAAATTCATTTTTCTATGTTAGTAAAAGATAAAAATTTATCGATAAACTATATCGCTCTTGAAGATAAGTATGGAGCACATAATTATCACCCTCTGGAAGTAGTTTTAAAAAAAGGTGAAGGGGTTTTTGTTTGGGATGTTGAAGGAAAAAAATATTATGATTTCCTTTCAGCTTACTCTGCTATTAATCAAGGACATTGCCATCCGAAAATTATCAATGCCTTAAAAGAACAAGCTGATAAACTTACACTGACTTCACGTGCATTTTATAATGACAAGCTTGGTGAATATGAAAAATTTGTCACGAATTATTTTGGTTTTGACAAAGTACTTCCAATGAATACTGGAGCCGAAGCAGTAGAAACAGCCATTAAGTTATGCCGAAAATATGCTTATGAAAGAAAAGGAATTCCAGAAGATCAGGCAATTATTATTGTTTGTGAAAACAACTTCCACGGAAGAACAACGACCATTATTTCTTTTTCAAATGACGAGACTGCACGAAAGAATTTCGGGCCATTTACTCCGGGGTTTATCAAAGTACCTTATGATGATATCGATGCTTTAAAACAGATCCTAAGAACAACCGAAAATATAGCCGGGTTTTTAGTAGAACCTATTCAAGGTGAAGCCGGTGTTTTTGTACCTCATGAGGGTTACTTAAAAAAAGCTAAAGAAATTTGTGAAGAAAATGAAATTTTATTTATTGCGGATGAAGTTCAAACCGGAATTGCCAGAACAGGTAAATTACTGGCTGTAAATCATGAAAATGTTGAACCTGACATTCTCATTTTAGGAAAAGCTCTTTCCGGAGGGGTTTATCCGGTATCTGCCGTTTTTGCAAATAACCATATCATGGAGGTTATCAAACCCGACCAACACGGTTCAACTTTTGGTGGCAACCCTTTAGCTGCTGCTGTAGCCATAGCGGCTTTGGAAGTTATTGAAGAAGAAAACTTAGCTGAAAATGCGAATAAACTTGGGAAAATTTTCCGGAATGAATTGGGAGCATTTGCAGAGAACAATGATTTGGTGAAATTGATACGGGGGAAAGGATTGTTAAATGCTATTCTTATAAATGATGCCGAAGATAGCTCAACAGCTTTAGATATTTGTATTAAATTAAAAGATAATGGTTTATTGGCAAAACCAACCCATGGCAATATTATCCGTTTTGCACCGCCACTTGTCATAACAGAAAGTCAATTGATGGATTGTATATCAATCATTAAAAAAACAATTGTTGAGTTTTAAATACAAAAGCGAGGAATGTACCTCGCTTTTATATTTTAAAAACCTTCTGAAATATGTTCTAATTTTGGCTTATCAATTAACATTATTCGTTTACTCTTTAACACCCGTAAGCCTTTCCAAAATATAGACGCTTTATCTAAACGTATTTTTTTGAAATTTTACCGTATGGTTTGATTTAAATTGCCGTATTCGGGTCTATTTCTTCAGGAAATATTTATAACGGAACTCTGTATATGTTTTTATTTGGTACAGGAACTATTCCACTTATGACCGGAGCCGTTTTTTTAGGTAATTTTTTAAAAGTATCCTTTCGAAATAAAATTCAAAAAGCAATTCCTATATTTGTAATTATTATTGGATTATTATTTATACTAAGTGGAATGGGATTGGGAATACCTTATATATATCCATCAGATGCCATATTAAATATAAGTAGCAATCCCAATTCTTGTATAACAGAATAATGCTATTAATTTTATGTCCAAACACCAAAAATTAACTCAGGAAGATTTCGAAAAAGTAGATACTCGTAAAGAACTTTTAGACCTCATCCTGAAAAAAGAAATGAATATAGAAAAAGTTATTTCTGCCTTTCAATACGAACAGGAAAAAAAATTATTACAAATTGAATGGGTAAAGCTCCAAAAATGGGCAAAAAATACCAAGCAAAGAATTGCTGTAATTTTTGAAGGAAGGGATGCCGCGGGAAAAGGTGGTAATATTCGTAGGTTTACAGAGCATTTAAATCCCAGATCCATGCGATTGGTTGCTTTAAGTAGACCTACAGATGTAGAAAAAGGACAATGGTATTTCAGTAGATACATCCAACACTTACCCAATCCGGGCGAAATTGTTTTTTTTGACAGAAGCTGGTATAATCGGGCTGTAGTAGAACCCGTTATGGGTTTTTGCACTCAAAGAGAATACAAGCAGTTTATGGTTCAATTATCTGCATTTGAACATATGTTATACGAAGATGGTATGATTATTATAAAATTTTGGTTGTCAATAACAAAAGAAGAACAATTAAAAAGGTTTAATGCTCGAATGGGAAATGCTTTAAAAAGATGGAAATTTAGTCCGGTGGATAAAAAAGGCCAGGAATATTGGGATCAATATACCAATTATAAAGAAAAGATGTTTAGCAAAACACATACATCATTTAGTCCATGGGTAATTGTAAAGACCAACAATAAACAAACTGCTCGATTGGAATGTATGCGATACGTTTTATCTCAAATTGATTATGACGGAAAAGACGACTCCAAAACATCCTTGTTACCTGATCCAAATGTTATCATGCAATATTATCGTTCCTTTCACAAATATGATTAATCAATTCTTGTTTAAAAAAAATGGAGAAACTTACACCAAAAGAAATATCAAAATTAAATACTAAAAAGGGCTTAATCTCATTATTAAGTAATGATTTAATAAATCCACAAAAATCAATTCGTTATATTGATTATCTTAAAAAACTTAAAATATTACAGGTAGAGTTAATCAAACTTCAGGCGCATATTATTGAAAATAATCAAAGAGTTATTGTAATTTTTGAAGGAAGAGATGCTGCGGGTAAAGGTGGAGCAATCAGGCGCTTAACGGAACGAATAAACCCAAGATATTTTCGAATTGTTGCCTTACCACGTCCAACAAAAGAAGAACAAACTCAATGGTATTTTCAACGATATATCAAAAAATTCCCAAAAGCCCGAGAAATTTTGTTTTTTGATAGAAGTTGGTACAATCGAGCGGTTGTAGAACCTGTTAACAATTTTTGTACAGATGAAGAATATGATGTTTTTATGAGTCAGGTAAATGATTTTGAACGTATGATTACCGAATCTGGTATTCAATTGGTGAAAATTTATATGTCTATTTCAAAAAAAGAACAAGACAAGCGTTTCATTGAAATAAAAAATAATCCTTTGAAAATATGGAAAATGAGCAAAGTTGATGAAAGAGCTCAGGAATTATGGGATTCTTACACTTCATACAAGGACAAAATGTTTGCAAATACAAAAATTAACGGGATACCGTTTAAAGTAATTAATGCCAATCGTAAAACTGATGCTCGAATTGAGGCTATAGAATATCTCCTCGAAAAAATTCCTTATGACAAAAGCAAAGAAATTTAAGCTTCTTTTTTCTGAACTCTGAACATAAAATAAATCCCTACTAAAATCAATGGAATACTTAGTATTTGGCCTGTGTTTAAATCCCATGAACCTCGATTTTCCACTTGTGCTTCTTTAAAGAATTCAACGATTAATCTTACTGACCATAACATCACCATAAACAGTCCAAATAGATAACCAAGTTTATCTTTTTTATCGGTTTTCCAATAAACAAACCACAAAGCGATAAAGGTTAATAAATAACCAAAAGCTTCGTATAATTGAGTTGGATGTCTTGGAAAATCTTCGCCCAGTTGTCGAAAAATAAAACCAAAATCTGAATTTGTTGGTTTCCCAATAATTTCAGAGTTAATTAAATTACCAATTCTTACAAAAATAGCACCACTAGCTACGGGTATCACAACCCGATCCAAAGTCCAAAGAAGTGGTTTATGCACTACTTTTTTACTATAAAAAAACATGGCTATAATCATTCCTATAGCCGCTCCATGGCTCGCTAATCCTTGATATCCTGTAAAACGAAAAGGGTCAAATCTAACAGGCAACAATACTTCTAAGGGGTGTTTAAATAAAAACTCAGTATCGTAAAACAAAAAATGGCCAATTCTAGCACCCAATAGCGTTGCAATGATGCAGTAAATAAAAAGAGAATCTACTTTTTCTATAGAAATATTTTCTTTTTTAAATATTTTCTTTATGATTTGAATTCCAAATACAAAAGCTATAACAAACATTAAACTGTAATATCTCACAGCAAAGGAACCTATTTTAAATAATTCAATATTTGGATTCCAATCAATACTTAAGTAAAACATTTCTTTAAATTTTAGGTTGTAAATATATACTTTTTGAAATTTAGAAAAAAGGTTAAATAAAAAAGTATAAAAATATTAAATATCTTACTACTAGAGATTTAAATTGTTTTCATTAATTCAACTTCCAAAACATCTGACAAATGCATACGACTTACATCATCATTGGATTTTGTCTATCAAATCTTATTAATTATAGACAAAGATTGAATTATTTTTTTGATTTTATTTCCGGTACGGGATCATATCCACTCCCACCCCATGGATTACAGCTTACAATTCGTTTTATTGCCAACCACAATCCTTTGATCAACCCATGCTTTTGTAATACCTCAATGGAATAATGAGAGCAAGTCGGTGTATATCTACAGCTCCTCGGAGTATAAGGAGATATTGCTATTTGATAAAACCTGACAATTAAAATAAAAGGATATATGAATATTTTTCGCAACATTGTTTATTCTGCTTTAAAGAATAACCTAAACATATCAATTTACAGAAAAAGAAGTTCCATCTTTTCCATCTTTCAATTGGATACCAATTTCTAATAAATTATCTCTAATTTGATCTGATAAATCCCAATTTCTATCTTCTCTTGCCTTATTTCTTAACTGAATTAATATTTCTATAACACCCTCCAATTTATTCGAATTATAGTCAATGTTAGAATTTTTTATCAAACCTAAAACATCATAAACAAAAGAATGAATTGTTGTTTTGAATTTATTTAAATCGTGTTCGTTTATTGATTCTTTTCCATCCTTAATCAAATTGATAAACTTTACGGCCTCGAATAAGTGAGCAATTAAAATGGGCGTATTAAAATCATCATTCATTGCATCATAGCACTTATCCTTCCACTCCGAAACACTGAAAGATGAATCAGATTTCGGCTCCAAATTATCCAATAAATTTACGGCCTCCATCAATCTGTTATACCCTTTTTCAGCAGCTAGAATAGCATCATTTGAAAAATCAAGGACACTTCTATAATGGGCTTGCATCATAAAAAATCGAACGGCACTCGGTGCAAATGCTTTGGTTAAATTATCATTTTTTCCAGATAGGATTTCACTGGGCAAAATATTATTTCCTGTAGATTTGGACATTTTCTTGCCATTTAGCGTCAGCATATTTCCATGCATCCAATATCTAACAGGATTTATATGATTACAGGCTTGTGCCTGAGCAATTTCACATTCATGATGCGGAAATTTCAAATCCATACCTCCCCCGTGGATATCAAATTCTACACCTAAATATTTTGTACTCATAACCGTACATTCTAAATGCCATCCGGGAAAACCACTTCCCCATGGTGAATCCCAACGCTGAATATGTTCAGGTTCTGCTTTTTTCCACAAGGCAAAGTCTTGAGGATTCCTTTTATCTGATTGCCCATTTAATGCCCTGGTATTTTCAATGGCATCTTCAATTTTTCTTTTAGAGAGTATACCATAATTCTCGGTTTCATTATATTTTAAAACATCAAAATAAACCGAACCATTCACTTCGTATCCAATACCATTGTCAATAATTGTTTCAATGGCTTTAATTTGTTCTAAAATATGCCCGGTGGCGGTTGGTTCTATACTTGGAGGGAGGAAATTGAACTTTTCTAAAATATGATGAAAATCAACCGTATACTTTTGAACGATTTCCATGGGCTCCAATTTCTCTAATCTTGCTTTGGTAGATATTTTATCTTCTGTATCATCGTCTGTCAAATGGCCTGCATCAGTAATATTTCTAACATATCTAACCTTATATCCAAGATGCAAAAAATACCGATAAATCATATCAAATGACATAAAAGATCTAACATTTCCTAAATGAACATTACTATATACTGTTGGCCCGCAAACATACATACCAATATAACCTTCTTTTAGGGGTACAAATACTTCTTTTTTATTTGTAAGCGAATTGTAAATATGAATTGTTTGCATGCAATAGTTACGTTAATAATTGTTTAATTTTAATTTTCAAATATAACAACTATTCAGGCATTATAAAACATAAAAAAAAGTCAAAAAATTAAATTCTTTGACACCTTGTATGAGCTACGAAGTTTGGTTCTTTTTAAAACAAAATTCTCCGGAAGTAAAGAAATATTTTAAAACT
>Ga0114949_10000249_pt1 | contig 26818 bp, 30 predicted proteins | sample N074metaG_FD_83505 | JGI IMG/M metagenome (GOLD analysis project Ga0114949, IMG submission 83505) | Deep subsurface microbial communities from Kermadec Trench to uncover new lineages of life (NeLLi) - N074 metaG | ecosystem: Environmental > Aquatic > Marine > Ocean trench > Sediment | place...
AGCGAGGGGTTGTTGATCAGGGCGCGGGCAATGGTGAGTCGACGCTTCATGCCACCCGACAATGGCTCCACTGTTGAATCTCGACGGTCGGACAACTGAGCGAACTCGAGCAGCTCCGTGATCCGCGGATTGATCTCGGCCCGACTCATGTCGTGATAGCGGCCGTAGATGTACAGGTTCTCGGAAACCGTCAGCTCGAGATCGAGATTGTCTTCCTGTGGGACCACGCCGATGCGCTGACGGATCGATCGACCCTCTGTGGTCGGGTCGAGTCCGAACACCGTCAGTTTTCCCTCGGTAATGGGGCTGACGGTTGTGATCATCTTCATCGTCGAGGTCTTCCCCGCTCCGTTGGGGCCAAGGAAACCAAAGGCTTCGCCCTGGTGGATGTCGAAGTCGATCCCGTCGACCGCCGTCAAGTCGTCGAATCTCTTGGTGAGGCCACGCGCCTCCACGAGGGTGTCAGTCATGAGTCGAGTGACGGTAGCTTGAGCCAGTGACGGACCACTAGTAGCGATCCTGTTTGATCACGGATTGGGCGCCTTTTCGGCCACCAAACATGGCAGGCCGGGCATCCTCGGTCGGGTAGCCGAGAGCGACGGCGTATCTGACGATCGTTTCGTTGGGTGCGCCGAGAAACTCGCGAGCGTCGTGGTCGCGATGAAGAGTGATCGGACACGAGGCCACACCGATCGCCTTGGCTGCGAGCATGATGTTCTGGGCGGCTCGGCCGATGTCGAACATGTTGCCGCCCTCTTCCTGGACGAGCACCACGGTTGTCTTGGAGTCTCGAATCGGCTGGGTGAAGTCCCCATGCTCGGCGAGACCCTGGAGGCGGTCGGGGTCTGTGATGACCACGAACGACCAGTCCTGGCGGTTCTTGGAACTGCCGGTCCATCGCGCCGCTTCGAGAATCGCCTCGAGATCCTCTGTGGAGAGCGGGTCGGCGGTGTAGTCGCGGATTGCCCGCAACCTGATGATGAAATCGTAGATGTCGGACATGGGCGAAGACTACGCGGGTGTGGACCGGTGGGAATCCGCCGCGTGGGCTGCCGTTCTCCTCCGCGGATCCGATAGGTTGTGGCCGACCGAGAGCCCGAGGAGTCGCCTTCGCCATGCCCACGCCGCACATCTCTGCCGAGAAGGGTGATTTTGCACCTTCGATTCTTCTACCCGGTGATCCACTGCGTGCCAAACACATCGCCGACAACTTCCTTGATGACGTCAAGCAGGTGAACGCCGTCCGCAACATGCTCGGCTACACGGGGACCTACTCAGGGATCCCGGTCTCGGTGATGGGGACCGGGATGGGCATCCCCTCGGCTTCCATATACGCGACCGAACTCATCACCGAGTTCGGAGTGGAGCGACTGATAAGGGTCGGGTCCTGTGGCGGAATACTGCCTTCGGTCAAGATCCGCGATGTCGTGCTCGCCATTGGCGCATGCACCGACTCTGGGGTCAATCGGATTCGTTACGGCGGCGATGATTTTGCTGCCACCGCCGATTTCTGGCTGCTTCAGGCCGCGGCTACTGCAGCGGCAGCGATGGGCATCGACGTGAAGGTCGGAAACGTCCACACCGCCGACCTCTTCTACAACCCCGATGGCGAAGCCTTCGATCGTATGGAGGCGATGGGTGTTCTTGCAGTGGAGATGGAGGCCGCGGGTCTCTATGGCGTTGCTGCCGAGAAGGGTGGACGGGCGTTGACGATTGCAACGGTCTCCGATCACATCCGAACCGGTGAGGCCACCAGTGCCGACGAGCGTCAGGAGACCTTCGACGAGATGGTGGAGATCGCCTTGGAGACGGTGAAGATCGATGTCGAACGGTAAGAGAACGACATCGAGTTGGCCGCCGCGACCTAGTCGACCAGGTACTGAACCCGAATGGCCTCTCTGACGATTGGCTTGACGAGGTCGTTGACCAGAACAAGATGGTCCGGGTGACTCTGGTACGCCCTCCAGTCTTCCTCTGAATCGAAGTCGGCAACCAGGGCCAAGTCCGGGTTGCCCTCGCTGATGGCAAGGTCGGTCCCGAACTCGTATCTGCGGATGAAGTCCATTACTCCGGGCATACGGGCCAGTCCGTCGTAGAGGGCCTGCTTCTGCTGTTCGGTGGCATCGGCAGTGAATCGCAGCATCAGTGTGTGACGGAAAGTGCTCATGCCTGGTGCCCCCAACAAGAAATACGCTGACCTTTCAACGGATGGTAACGCCGCGAACGGCCTTGCCTCGCCAAAACATGCGGATGCGCCTTCGTCCTGCCTTCTGGCGAGCGACGCCCCGGCCTCGCCGAAGTGGGCGGCTGCATTTCTATTGGAGAGCACTTGGTCAACCGGACGGGCGCCTTATCCTGTTCCGCTCATGTCGCTGGACCGCTCCATTGTCAGGCAGGGCATCGTCGACGCCTTGCCACTTTTTGTGCCCGCGGTCCCCTTTGCTTTCGTGATTGGCTTGGTGATTGTCGAATCGGGAATCAGCCCCTTCGTCGGTTGGAGCAGTTCTTGGATCATCTTCGGCGGAGCAGCCCAACTGACCCTCATCTCGTTGCTCGGCTCGGGCGCTGCCGTGGCGGCGGCGATCACCGCCGGTCTCGTGGTGAACGCAAGGCATCTGATGTATTCGGCCGCCCTGGCCCCGGTCTTCCAGCAACAACCTCACTGGATGAGATGGTTCGGTCCCTATCTCCTCATCGACCAGCAGTTTGCCCTGTCGATGCTCCGCGCCGACGACGATCCAAAGACGTTTCGGACCTACTACCTATCATCCGGCCTGCTCTTCTGGGCGTTGTGGCTAATCACGTCGGCGCTGGGTCTGGTGGTTGGACCCGTAGTACCAGAAGCTTGGAACCTCGAGTTTGCCGTTTCCATCCTGTTCCTTGGATTGATCGTTCTGGGTATCGATAGGTATCCGAAGTTGATTGCTGCGTTGGTGGGGGCAGGTGTCACCTACCTGACAGCAGGTTTGCCCAATCGTGCCGGTCTTCTGGTCGGAGCCTTCGTCGGGATTCTGGCGGGCACCATCGCCGAAAGGCTCCGAGAATGACCGACTTTCTGGCCATAGTCGCCGTCGGTATCGGAACTTATCTGAGTCGGGGGATATTCATCCTTGCCCTCGCCAACAAGAAGATTCCCGATCCTGTCCTGGTTTCGCTTCAGTTCGTGGCACCGGCGGTGCTTGGTGCGTTGATCGTTGCTCTCTTGATCGACAGTGACGGAAACGTTGCCATCGGAATCCCCGAAGTCTCAGCATTTTTGGTTGGCGGCGCTGTTGCCTACAGGACCCGGAGCCACATCTTCACTCTGATCGCAGGGATGGGGGTCTTCTGGTTGGTTCGGGCTCTGATGTGATCGGTCTGAAAACTGTACGAAACCCCTCGATCTGTCCGACACGGCCCCAGATCTCCTGGCCAGTTTGAAAACGTCGTCGGCGCCTGCCCAGGCGTCGAGTTGGGAGGAGCAACATGACAGACACGACTGAATGTCCCAAGGCCCCGCCTTCGGAGGGTTCCACACTCGAACACCAGCTATATCGAGAGGTCGGCGGGTATGGCAGAGGGGGGACGTACCGGCTTGACATCAGTCGTCGTCGGAGTCCTGTTCCTCTTTGCCATCTTCCTGTAGCCCCTGGCCGGAATGGTTCCGCCGGAGGCAGCTGCTCCGGTTCTGATCCTCGTGGGATTCCTGATGATGGGTCTCATCAAAGGGATCGACCTTTGACGACTTCGAGGAGGGATTCCCTGCGCTGTTGACGTTCATCCTGATGCCTCTGACATTCAGAATCACAGTCGGCATCGGCGCCGTTTTCGTCATGTACACGCTGATCAAGGTGGTCAAGGGAAAGGTTGGCGAAGTGCACCCGCTCATGTGGGTGGTCGCCATCGCATTCCTGATCTACTTCGGACATGACGTATTGGGAGCCGCCATATCAGCTTGATGAAACGGACCATGTAGTGGAAGGGCCCCGCTTCAGCGGGGCCCTTCGCAATGCGGGAGCGCGCGGTCCACCCAAAAGCGATCGTCTCCAGGCGGATCAGGTCAGCTACAGCCGGTGGTGTCTCCACAGGTGAGGCAGACGTAGCAATTCCCGTTGCGAATGGTCATATGCCCGCAGTTGGAGCACACAGGTGCATCACCCATGTTCTCTGACAACATCATGTCGGTATTTGCAGCGTGGTCGCCGACGGCCACCGTGGCGACAACCTTCTCCACCACTGGCTCCGGCACCGATCCGTCGGGAGAGTCGACGAACTCGGCTGCCCGTTGCAGCACGTCAACATCACCTTCGGCCACAGCGTCGCTCAGGTCCAGCTGAAGTCCCGCTTCGACTGCCAGACCCTTCGGCGGTGCGGCCAGGTCGCCCCCACGATCGGGTGGCACCTGGGCGAGTTCGTCGCGCTTCAGGTACTCAACGCCAAGGGCCCGGAATACGTAGTCGATGATCGAGTTGGCCATCTTGATGTTCTCGTGACCTTCGACGATTCCCCGGGGCTCGAAGGTTTGGAACGTGAAAGTGTCGACGAACTCCTCCAACGGCACTCCGTACTGGAGTCCCTTGGAAACTGCGATGGCGAAACAACTGAGGATGCCTTTCAGCGTTGCGCCTTCTTTGGCCAGATCGATGAAGATCTCCCCCAGGGTTCCGTCGTTGTACTCACCGGTACGCAGATAGACCTTGTGGCCTCCCACTCGGGCTTCTTGGAGATACCCGGGACGACGGGCCGGGAGCAGGAACCGAGGCGGCGGCATTCCCTGGGCGTATGCCTGGCTTGGCGAAGTCCCAGCTGGGAGATTCCCCCAGTGGATCGCCTTCTCCTGCTCGACGGCAGCAGTGATCCCGACGGCCTCCTCTTCGCTTTTCTCACCTTCGTCGGCGGTGGAGTTGAGGGGCTGCACCGCCTTTGATCCGTCCCGGTAGAGAGCCATGGCCTTGAGACCCCACTCCCACGAGAGGCGGTATGCCTCCTCGATGGTTTCGGTGTCGACCTCGTTGGGCATGTTGATCGTCTTCGAGATCGCACCCGAGATGAACGGCTGAGCCGCCGCCATCATCTTGATGTGGCCGTTGTGGTGAATGAACCGCCGTCCGTATTTCCCGTTCTTGTTGGCAGTGTCAAACACCTTGAGATGCTCGTCCCGGATGTAGGGAGCGTCTTCTATGGTCTGGCGACCACAGATATGGTCGTTGGCTCCTGCGATCTGCTCTTTGGTGAATCCGAGCGCCTGAAGTAGGTCGAAGTTCCACGAGGTGTATTCGTCGACACCGAACCCGAGCCGCTGCAAGGTTGCTTCGCCAAAGGTGAAGACGTTGAACGCGTGCTTCAAATCAAAGACTCTGGGAAGGGTTTCCTCGAGCTTGGCAAGGTCGTCGCTGTCGAAGCCTTTCTCGGCCAACGTCAGTTCGTTGATGTGTGGGGCACCCTCCATGGAGTTGGTCCCAGCGATGTACTGCACCACATCGTTGATCTGGTCGAGGTTGTAGCCGAGGCTGGCCAGTGCCGGCGCCACGGACTGGTTGACGATCTTGAAGTAACCGCCACCGGCCAACTTCTTAAACTTGACCAGGGCAAAGTCGGGCTCGACACCGGTGGTGTCACAATCCATTAGAAGCCCGATTGTTCCGGTAGGCGCGAGGCAACTGGACTGTGCGTTGCGATAGCCGGTTTCCTCACCACGCTCGAGAGCGAGATCCCATGACTCGCGGGCGGCGGTCACCAGATCGTCCGGGCACAGTTCTGCATCGATGCCCATCACCCTGGTGGTGACACCGTCGAAGTCGTCGCCGTCATAGGCAGCCGCACGATGGTTACGGATGACCCGGAGCATCGCCTCCCGATTCTCCTCAAAGCGCGGGAACGGTCCCACAACCCCCGCCATCTCGGCCGATGTTGCGTAGGAGTGCCCGGTGAGGATGGCGGTCATTGCGCCGGCGATGGCCCGGCCCTCATCGGAGTCATAAGCGATGCCCTGACGCATCAGCAGCGACCCGAGGTTGGCGTAGCCAAGCCCAAGAGTCCGATAGTCGTAGGAGCCTTGTGCAATTTCCTTTGACGGGAAGTGAGCCATCGCCACGGAGATCTCCAGGACGATGGTCCAGATGCGGATAGTGTGTTTGTAGGCCTCGATGTCGAACTCGCCGCTCTCGTCGTCGTAGAACCTGACGAGATTGAGCGACGCCAGGTTGCAGGCGGTGTCGTCCAGAAAGAGATATTCCGCGCATGGGTTAGAAGCCCGTATGCGACCACCGGCAGGACTGGTGTGCCACTCGTTGATCGTGGAGTCGAACTGGAGACCAGGGTCCGCACAGGCCCAGGCAGCGTCGGCTATGCGAGACCACAGATCGCGTGCCTTGATCGTCTTGCGGACCGAACCGTCGGTTCGATTGATCAGGTCCCAGTTATCGTCTTGCTCCACGGCCTTGACGAAGTCGTTGCTGATGCGGACCGAGTTGTTGGAGTTCTGCCCCGAGACAGTGGCATAAGCCTCACCATTGAAATCGGCCGGGAAGCCACCGTGGTCGATGAGCAGCTTGGCCTTCTCTTCCTCGACCTTCTTCCAGTCGATGAACTTCTCGATGTCGGGATGGTCGACATCGAGAATGACCATCTTGGCTGCGCGACGGGTGGTGCCACCCGACTTGATCGCGCCGGCGGCGCGGTCCCCGATCTTGAGGAAGGACATGACCCCGGAGGATTTGCCACCACCAGAGAGCAGTTCGTTCTCGCCTCGGATGGAGGAGAAGTTGGATCCGGCGCCGGAACCGAACTTGAAGATGCGAGCCTCCCGCACCCACAGGTCCATGATTCCACCCGGGTTGACCAGGTCATCGCTGACGCTGAGTATGTAGCAGGCATGAGGAGTGGGTCTGCTGTAGGAGTCAGGGGAAGATATGAGTTCCTCGGTCTCGTCATCGACGTACCACAGTCCTTGGGGTGGGCCGGTGAGCCCGTAGGCCCAGTTGAGTCCGGTGTTGAACCATTGTGGTGAGTTGGGAGCGGCCATCTGGTTGGCGAGCATGTAGCGAAGCTCGTCCTCGAAGGCCTCGGCATCATCAGCGGTGGCGAAGTAGCCCCCCTTCTCCCCCCAGTGCCGCCATGTGCCGGCGAGACGATTGAAGACCTGTTTGGCGGAGTGCTCCGGACCGGTCAGCGGTCGGCCTTCGTCGTCGAAGAGTTGGGTTCCGTCCTCGTCGTACTGGGGGACTCCGGCCTTGCGAAAGTACTTGGACACCATGATGTCCAAGGCGACCTGGCTCCACTGAGACGGGATCTCGGCGTCGGTCATCTCAAAGACAACAGAGCCGTCGGGGTTGGTGATTCTGGAGTCACGAGTCGACCACTCCAGTCGGTCGTATGGGTCGTTACCGGCCTCGGTAAAGCGACGGGTTATCCGTAGGCCTTCGCTCATCTGTTGTGCCTCCTCCGCACTTCTCTTGTTTCGGCATCGAAGACCGAGAACACGTCCATCTATAGCTCCCACCACTAGATGTTGTGGTGTGCGGGGAAGTGTCCACCTACATCTGGTATGGACTCCAACACTGTAATTACAAGCCTGCAACTCGTCAAGAACCGAGTTATCCACAGCCCGTAGTGCGTGCTCAGACAGCCAAAACGGCCATCCAGGCGGGGAAGCGGACGCCGAAACGGGTGCTCTGGGGAAGTGACGGCACCATATATGGGTGCCACGGGTTCAGCTAGTCGGGTGGCTGATCAGTTTTCGCGGGTTTCGTCCTCAAACCAAGTTGTCCCACCAGTAGCGGATCATGAACGACGCCTCCGGCCGACATCGTCCCTGCCAGGAATGACCGGCGTGACGGAGGATGTAGGTGCGGCGGTAGGTGAGAATGCTCCCCACTTCCTCTTCTCCGGTCCGTGCAACATCGGGTCCTCGACGAACCAATCGGGTCGTTCCATGGGACAAACCTGACGGCGAAGCCCGAGGGCCCCTCTCCGGTTGCTCATCGTCAGTCCGGGACTCCCTTTTAGCCAACCTTGTCTCCAGGCCGAAAGTCGATGTCCGGGGAACCTAGGCTCAGCGAGCAGGGTGTTCCCAACCGTCGACCCGACGACCCGCGTCGATAGTCCAGCGAGGCAGAAAAAACTGAACCAACGGTCCGATCAGCAGGGCAAAGGCGATGGTTCCGATCCCGAATGTGCCACCGAGCAGCCATCCAGCGATCAGCACCACGATCTCGAGTATCGACCTGGTCAAACGGATCGACGGGCCCTTCCGGGCGATTCCGGTCATCAGCCCGTCACGGGGGCCGGGCCCGAGATTGGCCCCGATGTAGAGGCCGGACGCGAAGCCGATCGACAGAATCCCGGACCCGAGCATGAGAATCGCCACCACGGTGTTTCCGGCTTCGGGCACCACAACGGCTGTCACATCGATCATCACCCCGATGATCAATGCATTGAGAACGGTTCCAATCCCGTAGGGCTCCCTCAGCGGAATCCAGAACAGGAGGACTACGAACGAGATGATGATCGACCAGACCCCAACGGTGAGGCCGAATCGAACAGCGAGCCCCTGATGAAGTACATCCCAGGGCGGGACACCAAGACCGGACTGGAGCATCAATCCGATGCCCGCCCCGAAGATGACGAGGCCGACAACAAGGTTCACCAGACGTCTGGGAAGTTCACGGCCGCCAAACGGGATGAACCAGCGGGAGGCGGTCAAACGAGGGCACCTTCTCGAGCCACGCCTCTCCCTCTGCGGATCACCATGGATCTCGCCGATCGGTCCACACTTGGCCAGGGCCTCAGGTTGGGAAGCAGAAGTTCGGTCATGGCGATCCTTCGACGGCGGGAATGAACATGAGTCCGAGCACGCTAACAATGGGGACTCATACCCGAGGAGGGAAGCAAGTTGGCAATCGACTTCACAGTCTTGGACGCCGCCGGCAAACCGTGGACGCTGTCCGATCATCTCGACGCCGCGGCCGTGATCACCTTTCACCGGGGCGACTTCTGAACGTACTGCCACGGCCAGTTGGCCGTCATGGCCCAGCGACAGGGTGAATTTCTGGAGCGAGGCGCCAGAGTGTTCGGACTGAGCGCCGACTCGCCCGGTCAGAACGCTGCTGTGATGGAAAAGCTGGCCCTCCCTTTCCCGATCCTTTCCGATGTTGAAAGGGATCAGGCAATAACTCCGCTGAGGTTCGCCGACGAGAACGATCCGAGACTGATATCGCGGCCGGGTGTCGTGATCATCTCGCCCGACGGGGAGATTGTGTTCCGGTTTGTCGGCAAGGACTACGCCGACAGACCCGATGAGGATCTGGTTCTCGAAGAGCTCGGGGCCTTGGGTCTCGATCCGACCTCGCAGCTGGCGGCTGAGCATGGCCCGGTCGAGCCGGGGAAGACGGCGATCCCGGGCGCGGGCCTCGAGTACTACCTCAGCGGGGCCAAGTTCGCCGCCCTCGCATTGCGGCGCCGATATCGGGACATCAGTGACGACTTCAAGGATGGGACCAAGGCCTATGTGGCGATGGTGGAGCGGTATCTGGAGGCATTGAAGGCCGTGAACGAGCGCAAGGCGTAACGTGCAGGCCCTATGGAATGGCCGCAAGTCCAGCTTGTTGTCACCTGCCTGGTTGATGTATTAGCACCCCAGGTGGGTCGTGCCACCCTGGCGGTTCTCGAGAATTCGGGTTGCCGGGTGGACTTTCCCGAGGGTCAAACCTGCTGCGGACAGCCTGCTTTCAATGTCGGTCTCACCGATCAGGCGCGAGAAATGGCTGCTCACACCCTTGATGTCCTCGACGTCACGGAGGGTCCGATCGTGGTCCCGTCCGGATCGTGTACCCAGATGATTGCCCACCACTACATCGAGCTTTTCGAAGGAACCGATCGAGCCGATCAGGCAGACCGGGTGGCGGGTCGGACCCGCGAACTCACTCAGTTTCTCATTGACGATCTCGGTGTTGACGCATCCGCCTCATGTGACGGATGTTCGGTCGCCTATCACTACTCATGTCATGGTCTGCGAGGGCTCGGGTTGGAAGCCCAGGCTGACCGATTGCTGGAGGGGGTCGACCGTGTGAACCTCGACGGTGACAAGGAATGCTGTGGTTTTGGGGGTCTCTTCTCGATCGAGATGCCGGCCATCTCCGCTGCAATCATGGATGAGAAGCTCGATCGGGTTGAGGCGTCCGGCGCCGACACCCTCGTGGGGGGCGATGTCTCATGTCTGATGCACCTGGAGGGAGGTCTTCGACGTAGAGGATCCAAAGTGGTGGTCAAGCATATTGCTGAGCTATTGGCAGGCAGTGACATATGAGCCAGCCGGTCAGCTTCGTCACTCGCGCCGACGCCCTCCTCGGCAGTAAAGAGGCCGCTGCGGTCGTCAAGGGGATACGGCACTTCAATGACGCAAGAGATCGCGTCGTGGCCGAGTTCCCCATCATGGAGGAATTGCGCGATAGGGCGCGGGCGATCCGTCTTCACTCCCTCAGTCATCTCGACCGGCTTCTAGGTCAATTCGCAGATCAGGTCACCGCTCTTGGCGGCACAGTGCACTTCGCAGCCGATGCCGACGAGGCGAACCGGATCGTGGCCGAAATCCTCCAACAGTCGGACTCCAGTCTCGTGGTGAAGTCGAAGTCGATGGTCTCCGAGGAGATCGAGCTCAACCACCACCTCGAAGGCGTCGGTCTGGAGGTGGTCGAGACCGATCTCGGGGAGTTCATCGTGCAACTTGCCGGCGACACGCCCAGTCACATCATCGCTCCCGTACTCCACATGACACGCCAGGACATCGGTGAACTGTTCTCCGAGAAGCTGAGTGTCGAGTACACCGACGATCCGACAGAGCTCAACGAGATCGCCAGAGCCCATCTCAGGGAGATCTTTCTCAGTGCGGACGCGGGTATCTCCGGCGTGAACATGGCCATCGCCGAGACAGGGTCGGTCGTCCTGGTCACCAACGAGGGAAACGGCCGGCTGACCACGACGGCTCCGAGAGTTCACATCGCTCTGATGGGCATGGAGAGGATCGTCTCGAGCTGGGAGGACGCCACCGTTGTGCTGGAGGTTCTAGCCCGTTCTGCCACCGGGCAGAGGCTTTCCGTTTACACCAGCGTCATCACCGGCCCGAGGAGGGAGGGCGATCCCGACGGCCCCGAAGAGTCACACGTCGTCGTCATAGACAACGGTCGCTCAGAGATCTTGGGCGGTCCCACCGCGGAGATCCTGGCCTGTATCCGATGTGGCGCCTGTCTCAATGTCTGCCCCATCTTTCAGACCGTCGGAGGTCACGCCTACGGCACCGTGTACTCGGGACCAGTCGGTTCGATTGTCACTCCCGGCTTGCACGGAATGGAACCCTGGTGGGAGTTGCCTTACGCATCAACCATGTGCGGAGCCTGTGAGGAAGTGTGCCCGATACGTATCCAAATCCCTTCGATGCTTCTCCAGCTGAGGGAACGTGCCGCTTCTGAGGGCAGACTGCCGGGTTGGCTCAACAAAGGCATGAGCCGATACGCCCGAACGACGACGGACCCTCAGAAATGGCGGAGGGCGACGAAGTGGGCTTCGCGTCTGAGCGCCCCCTTGGCGTCAGGTGGCTGGCTGCGCCGGATCCCAGGTCCGGGGAGAGGGTGGACGAAATTTCGTGACTTGCCACGTCCCGCCTCGGAGTCGTTCGCTGAATGGTGGAGGACCAACCGTGGATCGTGATGTCTTTCTCGCCAGAGTCGGACGGTCGGCTATGACCGCCGTCCTGCCGGAGGTGTTGGGTATCCCCGACCGCTTGCCCGACTTGGAAGATGAAGATCTTCAGACACTGTTCCGGGAACGGGCCCAGGACGTGGACGCCGTGGTTCATGGGCCGGTCGGACGACACGGGGTGCCTAGAGCTGTGGCCGGGATCGCCGCAGGGCATCAATGCAGATCCTTCATGGCATGGGAGGATCTTCCTGCCTCCGGTGTGGCTTCGGCTCTCACCGCGGCGGGTCTGACAAGGGTGGAAGGGGAGGTGCCTGTCGAGACCAGGATGGAGCATCAGTTGGGGTATCGCGACCTGGATCTGGGCGTCACCGGAGCCACAGCCGGTCTCGCCGAGAGTGGCAGTGTCGTGCTCGAACATCGACCGGGAAGACCGAGAATGGCCAGCCTCGTGCCCGAAGTCCATGTGGCCCTCCTGGATCTGATTTTGATGGAGCGAACCCTGGTCCATTGGGCCCACAAATTCCCGGAAAGCGTTGCAAACACCGCAAATCTGGTGGTGATTACCGGGCCCAGTCGCACCGGCGACATAGAGCAGCAACTCACCCTTGGAGTTCACGGACCCAAACATGTTCACATCGTGTTGATCAAATGAGCGGTCTTCAAGAACCCTCGACTCGAAGTCGCCCGACGATCGAACGCTTGGCCTGGGTGGGTCGGGCGGTGGACCCTTACGTTCGAGACTGGTGGCAGGTTCGCAACGGACATCTGGACGCCGAACTGCGCCGACGGTGGCTGGTGCCCCAATCAGAATCAAATCACAGCGCGTGAGATAGCCATCAGGGGGTCGACTGATTCGATCAGATCGTTCCTGCGCACGCAGCCCTCCTCGTTGGTGCCGTCAGATCTGTCGGGTATGAGCGTGCCCGTGGTTTGCGTCTGGAGTCGAGATGGCAATGTGCCCTTCGACTCGGTGGAAAGAGTGAGGCAACAGCTACCGGACATCACGGTTTCGGAGGTCGATGTCTGGAAGGCCCATCTCCAGTCACCGGGAGTGGTGGCTGATGCCGTAGATCTGGTGGGTCGTTGAGGGTCAGGCTGGCGAGATGGGATTGAGTTTTTCTCTCGAGTCCTTCAAGAGAGCCCGGGGTGCCCCAGGCTCTGGGAGGTCGATATGTCTTAGGTTGTCACCCGAGGAGCAGACATGATTAGTGAATTCATCGACACCAACGGAATCAGGCTGCACTACATCGATCATGGCGGCAACGGCCCGATTCTCGTCATGACCCACGGGTTGACCGCCAACGCCCACAGCTTCGATGGTCTGGCGAAGGCACTCGGTTTGGAGGTCCGGCTCATCGCGGTGGATTTGCGAGGACGTGGGTTGAGTGACAAGCCGGATACTGGTTACGCAATGGAAGACCACGCCGCCGACATTCTCGGACTTCTCGATCATCTCGGGCTCGACCGGGCGTTCATCGGTGGCCACTCTTTTGGAGGGCTTCTCACCTATCACATCGCCGCTCATCATCCTGAGCGAGTCAGGCGTTGCGTCATCATGGATGCGCCGATCGAAGTCGACGAGGCGATCCTGGAACAGATCAGGCCATCGATGGAGAGACTCGGTCGGGTCCTCCCATCGTGGGAGGACTACATCGATACCGTAAAACAACAGCCTTACTTCGAGGATTGGTGGAATCCGGAGATTGAGAGTTACTACCGGGCGGACGTGAGAGAGAACGACGACGGGACGGTCCAGTCCAGATCCAATCCCAATCACATCGAGGAAGCCGTCACAGGGATAATCGGTGTCCCCTGGATCGAGTACCTGGAGCGCATCGAGGTTCCGGTGCTTGTGATTCGAGCAACTCGCCCCTTTGGGCCCCCGGGATCCCCGCCGCTTCTCGCGGCCGATCAGGCTCGGAGGATGATTGCTGGTCTCAGTGATGGAAGACTGGTCGAGATCGATGGCAACCACCTCACCTTCCTCTTTGGCGAGGAGATCAGGCAGTCAGCGCGAGAAATAGTGGAGTTCATCACGGAAACCTCGGCTCGCAACCCGTAATGGTGACCGACAGGGGGAGGGGTACGCCGGCGATGCCCGGCTGGCGCTCCATGGATCAGTGGCCTAGGGTCGGCGTCGGGTGATTGGATTCGGATAACCACCGATTCTGCGACGGGATCCAAAATGAGCCTCGACGATTTTCCACGCATTCCCCTTCTTTTCGGGCCCTCGCCCACACACCCTCTCCCACGTCTGAGTGAAGCCCTCGGTGGAAAGGTCGAGATCTGGGCCAAACGCGAGGACTGCAATTCCGGCATCGCCTTCGGTGGGAACAAGGTCCGAAAGCTCGAATACCTCGTCGCAGAAGCCGTTGCCCAAGGCTGCGACACACTGGTGTCGATAGGCGGAATCCAGTCGAACCACACCCGACAGGTGACCGGAGTCGCCTGCCACCTCGGCATGAAGGCCGTCACGGTGCAGGAAGGCTGGGTCGACTGGCCCGACATGGCCTACGGCAAAGTCGGCAACATCCAACTCACCCGCATCATGGGTGGCGACATCCGCATAGACCCCGCAGGCTTCGATATCGGCATCCGCGACAGCTGGAAAAGCGCCATCGAGTCGGTCGAAGCCGCCGGGGGCACGCCTTACTCGATACCTGCCGGAGCATCCGATCACCCACTTGGTGGTCTCGGCTTCGCCAACTGGACACTCGAGGTTGCCGCTCAGGAAATCGAACACGACGTCTTCTTCGATCACATCATCGTGTGCACCGTGACCGGGTCGACTCACGCCGGCATGATCGCCGGCTTCGCGCTCGAAGATCGCAACGATCGCCGAGTCATCGGCATCGACGCCTCAGCGACACTGAGCCAGACCACCGATCAGGTCACCCGCATCGCCAACAACACCGCCAAGATGATCGGTGTCGACCGGGAGCTTCGAGATGACGAGATCATTGTGGTAGCGGGGTACCAAGGCCCCGCCTACGGAGTACCGGACCAGCAAACCATCGACGCCATCCACCTGGCAGCCCGAACTGAGGGCATGCTCACTGACCCCGTCTATGAAGGGAAATCGATGGCCGGACTCATCGGCATGATTCGGTCCGGCGAGATCCCGCCCGGGTCCAGGGTCCTCTATGTCCACCTCGGAGGCCAACCCGTCCTTTCCGCGTATGCCGGTGCCCCCGGACTCGGGTAGTTGGGGGACGAGGTCTCCAGCACCGCAACCCCAGGATCGGCACAATCAGCAGCAGCCCAGAACGTCAGCGGACGCATCGGACCGGCCCGCCATGGAAAGGATTAGGTGAGTAGGTCGTCATGGATTCGGTCGATTTGCCGGGCGATGTGCCGCCAGTCGTATTGGCTTTCGATCAGCTGTCGGGCGTTGCGCCCTCGCTCAAGTCGAGTGGACTCGCTGGACGCCGCCTCGACGATGGCGTCGGCAAGTTCGGTTTCGTTGTCTGGTGAGACCCGCCAGCCGTTCGGCCGAGCCGGGTCGGTGTTGACGAACGATTGGGGACCTCCCGAGTCGGTGGCGATTACCGGGAGCTCACATGCCATGGCCTCCAGGTAGACCTGGCCAAACGGCTCATCGACCGAAGGTGCCACGAATACGTCGGCACAGTTGAACCCGACAGCGAGATCCTCATGTCCCCGCCAGCCGACGAAGAAGACACCGTCGACTCCCATCGTGGTCGCCACCGTGTGGGGATGTTCGCCTTCCCACTCGCCGGGATAGCCTCCCCAGATCACCAACGGAGGCGGGTAAGGTCCCAGCGCCTCCCGCGCTGCGGCGTAGGCGCGGACGAGCAATGGGACCCGTTTGAAATTCAGGAAGCGGCCGACGAACAGCAGCACCGGGAGCAGCTCGCCCGTCTTCGGGTCCAAGAAGTGACGCTCTAATTCGTTGTCCGAGTAGCGGATCGTGCCCGGCTGGCCGTTTTCATCCCACCCTCGCGGCTCGTCCACCAGCCACTGACGCCACTGGACCAACCGTTCGCTTCTCGTCAAGTGGACGGGTGCGAACCTGGTGACATCAACCCCGTTCGGCACCACTTCGATGAGCGAAGGGGCCACCCCCAACAGGTCGATTGTCAGCTGCCGGTCTGTCGGTGAGATGACAACGAGACGATCGGCCCGACGGCCGGCCCTCACCAGACGCTGATCCCACTCGGCCGCATGCTTCCATCGCTCCCCACCGCCGAGACGGATCTTGGCGAGCATCTTCAGCTCAGTGCCATGCAGGTGGACAACAGTGGGCCGAGCACCAACAGCCGACACCGCATCGTTGACGTGAGTCAGATGATTTATGTGATACAGGTCCGGTAACCCCACCCGTTCGAGCAGGGACTGCCAGACCGCTACCTGACGCCGATAGACGTCATCGTCCAAGGAGGCGAACACCCGGTCGGGCACGTCGGGTCGATCCTCAAACGACGGGGGGAAGGGCACCGGTGCGGCCATCGGGTCCCGTCCCTGATCGAACCATGCCGCCGCTTCGGTGAAGTCAAGTGCCTGCACGTCGAGGCCCGCGAAGAACGTCGCCGCATGAGCGGAAGATCCCGGTGGCCCCAGCGACCCACAACACACCGTTACCGTCCGCCCCAGTGTCTCCAGAGCTCCGCCCAGATAACGCACCACCTGCGCCGATCCACCCCGTGGATAAAACGCCAACGTCATGACTATCCGACGACCATCCATTACCGGGCCCCTACTCGCCGACCAGGCGAGCATAAGAGACAACTTGGAGGAGCGGGTGCGGTTTGGCCGGCTGAGCAACGGTTGGGGTGAGGGCTGGGACCTATCTGGCGTCCGATCTCAGCTGTGCGGCCGTCCTGTCTGCTCTCTCCGAGAGGTCGAGCCAAAGCTGGGCTGAGCCGGGCGTGCTCAGCCTTTTCGAGTGGGCCTCGATGGGGTGTCCGATGTTGCCAACCATGGTGGGATCATTCGCGGTGTGTTCGACTCTCTCGAACCTAGGGCCTGATCAGCACCTTGCCGGTGGTTTCACGACCCTCCAGGGCCCGATGGGCCTCAGACGCCTGCCGGAGTGGATACTCAGCCCCGATCCGCACCTCGAGTTGCCTTCCGGCGATCCACTCAAAGAGCGCGTTTGCCCGGCTCAGCAACTCTTCCCTCGTCTGTAGGTGGTTCGTCATCGTGGGTCGGGTGAGAAACAGTGAGCCCTTTTGCGCCAGGGTCAGGGGCGATATTTCCGGCACGGGTCCGGAGGCATTGCCGAATGTGATCATCATCCCCCTGGGACGGAGGAGATCGAGACTGGCGTCGAAGGTGGTCGCTCCGACACCGTCGTAGACCACGTGGAGCGGGTGGGGCCCGTAAGCCGTTTCTATCGCATCCTTGAAGTTCTCGCGGGTGTACACCACGACATGGTCGGCCCCCGCATCCTTGCTGAGCTGAGCCTTTTGGTCAGTCCCCACCGTCGTGATCACCTCGGCGCCATACAACTTGGCGATTTGGGTCAGGAGCAGACCGACACCACCTGCGCCGGCGTGGATCAGACAACGATCACCTGGGGTGAGTGGGTAGGTGTCGGTGGCCAGGTAATGAGCGGTGATCCCTTGAAGAAGAATGGCCGCTGTTGTGGATTCGTCGACATCTTCCGGGATGGGAATGGCTTTGTCCATGGGCAGCGCGACTTTCTCCGCATAGCTGCCGATGACATTGGTCCACCCGACGCGATCGCCTATGGAGAAACCACCAGCCGATTCACCGACTTCGACGACCACCCCCGCTCCTTCGAGACCGGGAGTGAAGGGGAAGTCCATGGGGTAGAGCCCACCGCGGTGGTATGTGTCGATGAAGTTGAGGCCGGCTGCGGCCACTTCGACAACCAGTTCTCCCACTCCGGGATTTGGGTCCGGGACATCGGTGAGGACCAACTTCTCGGGGCCTCCGCCTCTATCTACAACGATCGCCTTCACGGCCGCTCCACCTTCCATCCTCTGGCACGCATCTCGTCTGCGAGCATCTCATCTGACAAATAGGACAAGTCGGGCGTGTCGCGCTCCATTCCGAGGCACCGCTCGATCGGGTCGCGCAAGGTCCTGGCCCAGGCCTTTCCCTTGGCCTCGGCTTCATGGGTGAGGGTGGAGTCGGCGTTGACGGTGTAGACACGGGCGAGAATCTGAGGGTTTGCCCTGGATCCCTTCTCCCCGTAGACGAGGAGGACCGATCCGACCGGTACATCCTGGATGCCTCCAACACTTACGAATGCGCCGTCGTAGGCCCACCCGGAAGACTTGTTGGTGTCGACAGAGTCAACCACTTTCGCCCAGTTCTTGTGACGCTCGTGGCCGAGAAGCGGGACGTCAACGGCGACAAATGGTGCTTCGTCCATTGGGCGAGGGTAGGCAAATCCCTGCAAGGACGGCCCTAGAGTCTTTACGCTCGACCCGTATGGCCAAGCTTCGACTGTTCGCAAGCCTTCGCGAGATCGCCGGGACCGCCCGGGTCGACATCCCCGCGGCGACCGTTGGCGGTGTCATAGACAGGGCCAATGAGAAGTTCGGGCCCGATTTCGAGAGCGTTGTTGAGACATCTCGGGTGTGGCTCAATGGTGAGGAGGCAGCATTGGAGGACTCCGTGATCGAGTCCGACGAAGTAGTTCTACTGCCTCCCGTCTCTGGAGGCAGCCAACCGGCAACACTCGCCCTCGTCGACCTGCTGGTATATCTGCCGCTCAGCGTTCTGATCGTGGGCGTTTTCGCCAACACCCAAAGCCAGGAGATCTGGGCGGCGGCGCTGGTGGCGATCGCCGCCGCATGGGCGCTCGATCTATCTGCAGCGTTTGCCGCGCGAGGTCGCCTGCTGTCCCCTCTGGCCATTACGACCACCGCGGCTGCGGGCGCTCTCTCGGCTCATATCCTTGGCGGTGCCGGGTATGGCCTCACGGTGGCGTTTGCCGTGGCGGTTGTGCTTGGCTGGTCAGTGGTATTTGCCGACTATCGCACCGTCGATGTCTACGCCCCAACACTGCTTGTCAGCCTGCTTGCAGGTCTGGCGACCGGGTCGATGGTCCTGTCCCGATCAAGCTTCTCGCCTGACGACAGTGCAGTGGATGTATTCCTTGTTGCAGTGGTTGTTGGCGTCTTGCTTGGTGCCCTGGTGGTCCGGATGCCGGCTATCCCATTCCTCGATCCGTTCTCCACGACGGCCATCACAGCAGTTTTGGCGGCCGTAGGTGCCGCGGCCTTCTGGGACCTTGATGTCGCTGGTTATCTCTTGGTGGGTCTCGGTGTTGCCGTGGCGTTGGTCGCTGGGCACGGTTTGTCCTCGATGCTGCGGACGGGACGAGTGACGCTCACCGAGCGCTCTCCCGGCGTCCTGACGGCTCTGGATGGTGTCGTTCTTGCGGCTGCGATCTACTACCCGTTGATCCAAGTGATTCTCTAGTGGCGTCTCGCTCGGTCATGACCCTGGCAAAGACGGCACCGAGGTCGACCACAACGGTCGTAGAGCTCGAGAATGTCGTGAATCCACCAAACACAGTCCCGATACCAGTGCTGTTGTCGACACGGAATCCCCAGGGACCGATGAGGACGCCCAGGATGAGGCCGCCGATGAGGTCAATCGTTACGGTGCCCTGCGGATAACCCGAGAAGTCGACCGCTCCGGCGAGGCCGTATCGGCCAATGATGTCTCCTCTTCCGACCCATATTGTGGTTGTCGTGGTTGAGGGAGGTTGAGGGGGCACCAACTACTGCAAGCTTCAACCCCTGGTTACCATTTGGCCCCAATGATTGCCCTGAAGGCGCATTATCGCGCTCTTCTGCTCATCACCCTGGTCGCGCTGGTGGCTTCTCTATTCCCGCTGCCCATCTATGCGGTCACAAGGTCACAGGTCGATGCGGCCTGTGAGGACTCCCGCGAGCAACTCACCGAGTACAGGCTGGCCCGTGCCGACTTCGATGATGCCGCACTCAAATATGAGGGTGTTCTGGTTGAGGTCGACACTCTCGAGGGCAAGCAACGTCGGATCCAGGGATCGGTCGACAGCCATTCTGAGGATCTCGTCGCTAACCAAGAGAGGATCGAAGAGCAGGCGGTCCAGCTCTACATGTTGGGGGGCTTCTCCAACCCAGGCATCATTCTCAGCGCCTCCTCGGTAGACGAGTTCCTGACGACGTCAGAGTTCCTCAGTACCGCAACTGTTGGTGGAAAAGAATCGATCAACGACCTGATCGCTGCCAAAGGTGAGCTTGGCCGTTTCCAGGAGGAGCTGGATGAGAACCACGATGCCCTCAAGATCGCAGAAGACCAAGCCTTCGAGTTCAGGGGCATCCAGGAAGGGGCGATGGAGCGTGAGCAGGCTTCCTATGCAAAGCTGAGCGGACGATGCAAAGAGCTGCAAAAGCAATACGAGATCGAGCAGGCGGCGGCCCGTCAGGCGGTTCGCCAGCGTGCTGCCGGTTCGGTTCAGGTCGGGCCGTTCATCTGCCCCATGACCCCGGGCCGGACGTCTTTCCGAGACACGTGGGGCGCGCCACGCTCAGGTGGCAGGTCACACAAGGGGACCGACTTGTTTGCTGCATTCAATGAGCCGGTTTATGCGGTTGCATCAGGAACTGTCTGGGTGGGCAACCGGGGTCTGGGGGGAAAGACGGTCTGGCTGACAGCCAACAACGGTGTCGCCTACTATTACGCCCACTTAGCCGGATGGAATGTCTCCAGCGGCCAAAGCGTGAGTCAAGGACAAACAATTGCCTTCAACGGCGCTAGTGGCAATGCCACGGGCAGCAGCCCTCACGTCCACTTCGAGCTCCATCCCGGCGGAAGGGGCGGAGCAGCGGTGAACCCCTATCCCACCCTGGCCGGAGCCTGCAAGTAACCTGGCGGCGTGAACGACAAGCGTCGCCGCATCGACATCGTCCTCGAGGATGAGTACGCGGGCAACCTGTCCGGGCTCGAGTTGAAGGAACTGAGACAAAGACGCCACACCGCTGAGGACGTCGAGTCTCAAATTTCGTACTACCGCCGTCTGCTCCACGGGCGGATGGATCTTCTCAATTTCGAGTTGCGTCGTCGTGGCGGGGAAGAGGAGCGGACCCTGCTCGAGGCATTGCCCGAGATCCTCGCCAGTGGAATGGTCTTCGGCGAGGAACCCAACCTGAAACGCATCGAGATCATGCCGCCGATTCCCTCGAAGACCGGGCGCCGACTGATCGACAAGATCATGGACGACGGTGTTCTCACCCAACTTCCGGACTTGTCTGACGACGAGATCAGGGAGGCCCTGGATCGGCTTCATGAGGTTGAGACCGAGATGTCCAACCAGCGTAAGCAACTCCACTCGGCGATCGACACCCTCCAGAATGAGATAGTCGACCGCTACCGGAGCGAGCAGGGCGAGGCGACGGTCCCCGGCTGACCTTGCTCGCCGCCCGGGTCAGATCAGGTCTTGTCGAGACAACCCACGACGGTGTCGTGGCCATTTCCCGTCCGGACGGCTCACTGGTCGCCTGGTCCGGCGACATCGATCGACCCTTCTATCTACGTTCGTCGGCCAAACCCTTTCAGGCATATGTCTCGCAGATGTCAGGAGCCGGGCTAGAGCCCATCCAACTCGCGATGGCGGCGGCCTCACATCGTGGCCTGCCTGTTCACGTGGCGATTGTCGACTCGGTGCTGGCCAGGGCCGGACTCAGCGCTAGGGATCTGCGGACACCTCCAGATTGGCCAATATCGGGTGAAGCTGCTCGCCATCGGGTGCGTACCGGAGAGAGGTCTCCTCGCAGGATCTGGCACAACTGTTCGGGAAAGCACGCAGGGTTTCTCCGTGCTTGCGTCGCTCAGGGATGGCCCACCGACACCTATCTCACACCTGAACACCCGCTGCAAAGGCGGATCGTCGCGGTTGTCTCGGAGCTTGGAGAGCACCCGGTCGAACCATTGGGGGTCGATGGATGTGGCGCTCCGGTTCTGAGAACGACCGCCCGCGCCATGTCACTCCTATTCGCACGATTCGCAGCAGAACCTGCTTTCGATGAGGTTCGAGCCGTGATGCACCGTTATCCGGCCCTCATCGCGAGCAATGGCGAAGGTGACTCCCTGATCGCCACGGCTATCAACGCAGTGGCCAAGGGAGGTGCCCAAGGCTGCATCGGCGTTTCTGTCGGCAGTCGCTTGGGAGTAGCGGCCAAGAGCTGGGATGGGTTGATGGACGTTGCTGAGGTGGCCGCAGTCGCCGCTCTCGATGCGGTGGATGAGTTGTCAAGACCGGCAGCCATGTACCTCGAGAAGGTCGGTCGCCCCGATGTGGTCGGGGGAGGAGAGGTCGTGGGGTCGACCGAGTCCCGGTTGGAGTTGGAGTTCGTTTGAGGCGCATCCTCGAACGTCGCATACAACTCTGGCTCGAAGACTCCGAGTCCCACGTCGAGTACGCCGAAGACGTGGAGGGCAGGTGGGCTGTTCGGATGAGGCAAGAAGTGCGCGACGCCACGACGGTTTGGTTTGATGTTGGCGACCGCAGCCTTCAGTTCGAGGCTTACATCATGCCGGCACCGCTCGCCCCCGCTGATGTTCATCGTCAGGCGCTGGTCCGGAACGCGAGGTCATGGCGAGCGTTCTTTGCCGTCGACAAGGAGGGTGCCGTTGTCGTGCGTGGCCGGCTCGCCTCCGGTCAGGTGACGCTCGAAGAACTCGATCTCGTGCTGGGAGAGGTCTACGAGATGGTGGAGGTGGCCTTTCGAGCGATGATCAGGGCAGGCTTCCCTAATCGCGAAAATTCGGGTTAGAAACTTGTGAACACACCCCTGTGGACAAGGCCTGTTGATAACCCCGAATCCTGTTGGTAACTAGGGTTTGCGCTCCACAATATCAACCAACGGCGTTTGGCTACGTTGCTTGGCGCTGTGTTAGATCACATTCGAGGTCATTGAACCGAGTTCCGGTTTGTCGTAGATTTGGTCCTGCGAACGCCCTAGAGGCAATCGGGAGAAGCGTCCGTTCGGGGAAGTGCGGAGGATGCTCCGGAAGGTCACTGGGGCGTTTTGCCGTCTGAGGACAGGCCCGCCTCAGGTACTCAGTCGTGACACATCCACCAGAAGCGCGTTGCCACCAGGCAGGACTCCCCGGGAGTCACCGGCTTGTCGGGACCCACTATCAGTGTTGTCGTGGTAGTGGTCGGCGGAATCGTGGTGGTGGTGGTGGTTTTGGGCTTTGTGGTGTTGGTCGACTCCGCCTTGGTCGTGGTGGTCGCGGCCGGTGCTGTGGTGGTGGTTGTCGACCCGCCGCCCTTCTTCATGAATACGACTGTCACATAGAGAACGCCATCGCTGCTCGCCGTGCCGATCCCCGCGTAGTTGTAGTCACCGAGGATGTTGGCCTTGTGTCCGGCCGAGTTCATGAATGCTTTGTGAAGCGACTCCACCGTTCCCCCCCGCCCGACATTCTCCCCGAGCTTCGACCAGCCACTGCCTGCCGCCGCCTTCAGCTCATCGCTGGACGAGTGGTAGATCTCGCCGGCGTCGATCATGTCCTGGGTGTGGTTACGAGCGTGACTACGCAGACCACCATCGACACTCAGCGCGGCGAGACCATTGGCGGCGCGGGAGGCGTTGATCTTCGCGAGAAAGCCGGCCTCAGACGCCGAATCGGCGACGGCCGACAGACCGAGACTGACTGTTGCCAATGAGGCAAGCAGAACAATCGGTAGCCATTTTCGTTTCCCCAGCATGGAGGGGTTATCGGCGAGATGCGCTTTTTCCTTGAAGTTTGGAGCTGGGTCTCACCATTCATTGACAGGGGTCTAATCACGGCTACGCAACACGACAGCTCAATAGACGCATGCTCCGGTAATGGCCAGAAACCGATGTTGTTCAGCATCGTCGGACCTCGATGCCATCGATATCGTGTCAATCGGAACCGGGTTGGAGTAACCGGACCGGCAAGCCTCCTCGCTCCTGTCACAAGATCAAGACGGGTCGAAGCAGGCGACGACCCGGGACCGGTTCCTGCCACGCAGTAGCGTTGGCTGGATGCTGGTCGCCACCAAGGTCATTCACATCCTGTTCGCGGCCGCCTGGTTTGGTCATAAGCTCCTCATTCCTCGGGATGTCAGACAATCTGTTCACGTGATGACTGATGGTGAAGGCTTGATCCGACGGATGCATCGGGCTGAACGGCTTGGAATCCTGTCGGGTTCGGGCACCGTGCTCAGCGGTATCGGTCTGATCGCGCTGACGACTGGGTTTGCTGAAACCTCCGTGTGGATCTATTTCGGACTTGCCGCTGCGATTGGGATACTCATCATCGGAGCTCTTGTGGCCCGTCCGGCCTGGAATGAGATCAAAGGGGGGATCGAGACCGGTGATGCACCCCGGGCGGCTGCCGGCGTCAAGCCATTCACGCGAGCGTTGGCACTCGAGAGCCTTCTGTGGATCGTTGCGCTGGGGTCGATGGTCGTTTGAATCGCCCCCGAGTTGGGGCTATGAGCGATGAAGACCTTCGGGCGAACCAATCCGTGGTGGCAGCTCGACCAAGCACAACCTCAGCAACGCCAACCGTCCAGGGCGGAAAGGGAAAAGGGAGCGGACTGGGGGGACGCTACACGCCGAACATGACCTCGCGAAGGCTGACCATCGTCGATGCGTATGTGCTGGTGTCGAGGCGCATAGAACCGAGCCGGAGCCCGGTCATGCCTTCACCGACATTGGTCATCACCCGCAGTATGCCGTCGTCATGGTCCAGGACACCAAGCCCCAGACAACCGCCTCCCGAGCCCTGGACACCCACGAGGACACCCTCGAGCCTCCCAAGATTGAGGCCAACCGGGACGGTCGGAGCGAAAACGGTTGGGCGCACTTTCCATCGGTCCAGAGGCGGCTGGAGTGCTGCCGCGAAGCCGTCCGCGCGTTTGCGAGCTCGTCCGTCGGGTGTCATCGGAAGGAGAGCCGGGTCGGTAGGTGCGGTGATCACTTCTATGCCGAGAAACCGTCGCAGCATGCCGACAACGGGCTCCATCTCCTCCCCATGCTGAAGGGCGATGATTTTTTCGGGTCGACAGAGCTCCGACTTGTGGTACTTGAGAGTCTCACCGGACACACCTGACGCCACCGCCGTCGTATCGATGATCACGACATCTCCGACCTGCTTTGCCCTTTCGACCATCACAGCCGTGGCGACGACGTGCTGGAGGACCAACCGTGACGGCGTCACGGTGCCGACGAAGTGGAGTCCGTCGGGCTGGTCGAGTTTTTCGAGGTCATCCAGCGAGTTGAATACTTTCATCCCTACACACGCTGGTGGACCGATGGTCGAGTTCCCAACGTCGGCATCGACGATGACGGGTGTCCGCCCGGAAGCAAGCGCTAGACGCACGGCCTGGAGAGCGAGGGTCGTCTTGCCGGTGTCCAGGCCTCCGATCAGCATCGAGACGTTGCTTGTTGCGACGTCCTGGGCCAGGTCGTCATATGAGAATTCGGTCATTCCGGCAATATAGGGCCGGTACGCGGACGTCATTTCCACGACACACCAGGTTTGGCCCCACTTACGAGTGATTGCGGCGTCTCTCCGGCCCTCGACGTCGCCTGCGGCGTCCTCTGCCTTGCCGCACGAGCGGATGCAGCTTGGTTGTGCCTCCTTGCGAATCGAACGTCGATGTCTCGGAGACACACTCACACCATTTGTGCTACAGGCCACTACCGTCGCCAGCGATGTCCCTTCCGATCAGTTTTCTCTCCGACTTTGGCTATCACGACGAGTTCGTGGGAGTGGTTCACGGTGTGCTGGCAAAGCTTGCCCCGGAGTCATCGGTCATCGATATCGCACACGAGATCCCCAGAGGAAACGTAAGAGCTGGTGCGCTTTCTCTGACCCGAGCCATTCAGTATCTGCCGGAGGGGGTATGTCTAGCTGTGGTCGATCCCGGTGTCGGCTCCGATCGCAGGGCGATCGCGGCCAAAACACCCTGGGGCTTCTTCGTGGGCCCCGACAACGGACTTCTCTCGCCGGGTGTTGCCATGGTCGGGGGCGCCTCTCAGATCGTTTCGATTGAGAGCCCAGAGGCGATGATCCCCTCACCCGGAGAGACATTCCACGGGAGAGATGTGTTTGCACCGGCCGCGGCACTTCTGGCTTCAGGAAACGCCGCCCTCGAAGATCTTGGACCCACGTTGGCCGGCGATGAGATCACGCCGATGCTCCTTCCTCTCACAGAAATCGTCAATTCGACAGTCGCCGGAGAAGCTTGGTGGATCGACGGTTATGGCAACGTGCAGACGAATGTTTCTCCCGAAGACCTCGATGCTGTCGGGATCAGCCCGGGTGAAGCCGTCACCGTGAAAATCGGGTCAACCCTGCACTCGGTCAAATGGGTTACGTCCTACTCCGATGTTGAGGACGGTGAGCCAATGCTCCACGTCGACTCCTCGGGTTTGGTCGCGTTGGCCGTTCGGGGTGGTCGTGCGGTCGAGGCCCTCAACCTTGCCGAAGGCATGTCAGTCACCCTGGCGGGGAGAAGAGCACCCAAAGCTGAATGAGTCCTGCCACTGCGATGAGAACGAGAAGAATCAAGATGATGATCGCGGTGGCCGGTCTCACGCGCCGCGGATCGTATGCCGGCATCGGGCGAACCCGTGGCTCAGGGGCTTCAAACTTGTCGAGGCCCCCGTAAACAGGGGCCCCGACTACATGAAGAAGGGTTCCGTCACCGTGGGGCGGGCTGGGAGGCTATCCGTTCACACCTCGGACGAACGTGCCCTAGGTATGAGGGAAACGGAGTCCCCTCCTTCCTGCATGCACCGCGCTATCGACCACGAAGAGTGATTTCTTGAGTAATTTTTCCATTCGGTTCCTCACCCGTCCCGTATGTCACTTGTGCAATGACGCCCGACCGCTGGTCGAGTGGGCGGCGATGAAGGTGGGCGTAGTCATCGAGGAGATCGATGTCGACGGTGATGACACCCTCCTGTCTCTCTATGGAGTGAGAATTCCCGTGGTTCTGGGTCCTGGTGACGAGGTGCTTGCCGAGGGGGTCATCGGGGATCGCAAGGCGCTCGAGAAGGCGTTCCTGGGTTTGGAGTGGGGTTAGCCGAGGTGACGGACCGAGGCCTCGGTCTCTTCGTCACTCTCCGTGGAGTCACTCTCCGTGGAGTCACTCTCCGTGGAGTCACTCTCCGTG
>Ga0114949_10000250_pt1 | contig 26809 bp, 22 predicted proteins | sample N074metaG_FD_83505 | JGI IMG/M metagenome (GOLD analysis project Ga0114949, IMG submission 83505) | Deep subsurface microbial communities from Kermadec Trench to uncover new lineages of life (NeLLi) - N074 metaG | ecosystem: Environmental > Aquatic > Marine > Ocean trench > Sediment | place...
AGATGTGGATATCCAATGCCCGTGCCCCGCGCCTTCAACCCCTGCGCGAGTGCACCGTAAAGATCCGGTAGCTCTCGACTGAAGAAGTCCGTCTCGGTGAGATCGCGAAACAGCAGAACCATGATTTCATTGCGACCCGTCTCGCCGGCAAGAATCAGGTCACTGATTCCGAGGCGGTCGCCAATCAGCTGCCCCACGGCCTCCCGGAGCGACAGCATCGCCCCGAGGCGCGCCGTACCACCGAAACTGCGTTCGATGACCGAAAACGCGGAGGCATCGATCACAAGCAGACCCAACGCGCCGTGACCGTTGAAGAGCTGGACGATCTCGGAGAGTGAACCTCCGATCGAGGGGAGTTCCGTCTCGGACTTGGGTAAGACCGAAAAGGGCAAATGGGTATCCGGTTCCGACATACCTCTCGCATCGGCACGCTGGGGCAACGCGTTGAGTGCGCGCGATCACAGCCGCGACCCACGCCACCTGCCAGCCGCCTCCGCGGCGCGCTCGGATTCCAGCAGCTAGCTGAATCAATAGAGAAATCCGGCAGTTCCAGAGCTGGCCGCCAAGCGACGAGAGCGCTGGCTAATGGATCCCTCGAGCCGCGACGAGCGTTGCCGGCTCGATTCCGAGACCGCGAACGACGTGCTCCCACATCTCGGATGACGCGACATCGAAGACGGTTTCTTCGCAGACCGGGGCTGTGATCCAGGCGCCCTCCGCGAGTTCGGCCTCGAGTTGCCCCGGCCCCCAGCCCGCATAGCCGAGCAAGACACGAACCCTGCCAGGGGGATCGCTCGCGATGCCGCGGAGCACATCGAGCGAACCCGCAAAGCACAAGCCCGGCTGAATCTGGCAAGCGTTTTCGAGTGACTCCTCCGAACCGAAGAGCACCCAGCCCGTCTGGGGTTGAACGGGACCACCCCAGTTGATCTCCCAACTCGGGTCGCCCCGCCATTCGATCTCAAGGGTTGAACACAGCGCGGGAGCCGTAATGTCGGTCGAGCGATTCAGCACGACGCCAAAGGTGCCGGTCTCGTCGTGCTCGATCACCAGGATGACCGCCCGTTGAAAATTCGGATCCAGCAGCTGGGGCATCGCCACCAATAGGCCCGGAGCGAGGGTAGATTCCGACACAGCCAAAAGAATAGCAGTCGGAGAAGTGCCGCGAGACGAGACCGATTAGGCCTCAGCGCCGCAAAGGGAATCCGCAGAATTCGCCAGCCAGACGAGACCGATTCGGTCTCGACGCCGCAAAGCGAATCCGGAGGATTCGCCAGCCAGATGGAACCGCCAGGTTCCATCGCCGCAAGCGAATCCGAAGGATTCGCCAGCATGTTCCCAACCGGCCCGCGGACGCTGTACGTTGCTCCCGTGAAGATCCAACGCATCGCGCTCACCCTCGCATTCAGCTCGCTCGCCATCGGAGCACTGCTCGCTGTTCGACCCTTGGCGAGCAGCAGCCGCTTCGGGGACACGCTCGCGTTTGAAATCTTTCTCGCGATGCTCGCTCTCGCATTCGCGGTGCCCTCAGCACTCGGAATCAAAGCGAGACTGGGGCTCGGCCCGAGCAAGCTTTCGCGTGGCGCACTGGCACTGCTCGTGCTCGGAACCCTCGCGCTGAGTTTTTCGCTCGATGGTGTCTACCGACTCCTCGAGCCACTGGACAGCGCCGTGCTCTTTCAATTCGAGTCCAAGCTCGCGGGTGCCCGCGGAGGTGCGCTCGCAGTCGCGCTGCTGAGCTTCGCGTTGGTACCGGGTATTGCCGAGGAACTCCTCTGCCGCGGCCTGGTGCAGCGCGGCCTCCAGGCCCGCATCGGGCCGATTCCAGCGATCCTGCTCGCGTCGATCTTCTTTGGCGCACTCCACGCGGATCCGATCCACTCGGCTTTCGCCGCGATTCTCGGCCTCTATCTGGGCGCCGTCGCATACCTGGCCGGAAGCGTGCGCGCCTCGATGGGCTGCCATATCGCGAACAACACCGCTGCCGTCCTCGGAGCCGCTGCCGCCCCGGGAGTGGGCCCAATGCCGACACCGTCTCTGTTCATCGCCGCCGCTCTTTCCCTCGGGGTGCTCGGATGGCTCTGGCGCCATCACGAACCCGCAACTCTCACCCCGTTCAAGTAAAAAGAGGGCTCCGGGGGGCTACAGAAGAGATGCGGATTGGACGACTCGTAGGGGGCTGACCTGAATACCGGATCGAGGTGCGTCGCGTGGCAAACATTCCCGCGGTTCTCATATTGGACGATGGCGAACTCGACGACGTCCAGAGGATTCTCGAAGAGCTCGACGTAGAATTCGGCCGCGTGCAGGGTGGCGCGATCGCACCCAACACGCCCCATCCCAAATCGCTGCTGATGGCGACTCCGCGACGGATATCTGCGGTTTCCGCAATCGATGCAGCTTCAGATGACGGGCATTCACCGGTTCGCGTCGTCGTCGTCGACCAAGATTCCAAGACGCTGCGGGATCAGCTTCGCAAGGTCGGATTCGACTTCCTGGTGCGGCGCCCCGTTCACCCCGAAGCGCTTCGGCTGCTGGTCATGCACAGCCTCTACCGCGGAGACGAAAAGCGGCGCGAGCCGCGAGTTGCGGTCGGGCTGGAAATTTCCTTTCAGTCAGGAGAGATCCCGCGACGCGCCACGTTGGTCGACCTTTCGACGGGCGGTTGCAGACTGATCTCCTCCTTCGAACTCGAAGCCAGCAAGCAGGTCCTCGTAACGCTTCCAGAGACGCTCGGTGCGACGGAATCGATCACGCTAGATGGCAGGATCTTGCGCAGCAGCTACGACAAACGCATCGGCGAAGAAGGCATGTACAGCGCGGCGGTGCAGTTCGAGAATATGTCGAGCGACGTCCAGGACGAGCTCAAGTGGATCATCGAGGACAAAGTTGGCGGTCCACCGGCCCTGGAATCCGCAGTCCAATCTGCCAAGAACGATCCGGGAGCAAACACTTCGACACCGAGCGCGAAGCCGACTTACGCCGTCAAGCGACCCGGACCGCGAAAGCAACTGCGGCAAACGCTCCTCGAAAAAGAATCCCCCATCTTGAAATCAGATCCGCGTTCCGAGGACGCCGCTCATTTGGCGACCTGCAACACGACTTCAGATTCAGGGGTCGAGCAAAAGCATTACCCGATCTCCGTGCCGGTCGAAGTAAAGATGGCCAAAACCGAGACGCAGGCACCCGTCGAAGAGATTGAGACGCAGGCGCCCACCGAAGAAAATGATGCGCACGTGCCCACCGCTGAAGCTGTTGCGCAAGCACCCGCTGAAGCTGTTGCGCAGGCGCCCGCTGAAGCTGTTGCGCAGGCGCCCGCTGAAGCAGCCGCTGCAGAGGTACCGGTCGAAGAAGTCGAGCCGCCGAACTCCTCGATTTCGCCCGACGAACGACGCGCGGCACCACGACTCCCTTACGCGGCAAAGGTTCCCGCTTTCGGAACCCGCGCGTTGCGGGTACTCATTGGACGAGACATCAGCGTAGGCGGCATGCAGATCGAGTCGAATCCAGACCTCGAAATCGGGGACCGCCTGCATCTGGCGATCTACGGTGACGCGAGCGAAGAACCCTTCCTGGTATGGGGCACGATTTTGCGCAGCGATGGAAGAGGTGGAACGGCCGTGGCCTTCGACCCGGTTCACCCGAGTATCGCGAAGCGGCTCGAAGCGCTGGTGGCAAGCCTGCCATCAGTCGAGTCGCTACACGACGACGAGGCCACCGCGATGGGAACCGTCCTCTCCGAAATCATCAACGAGTAAACGGCGAATCCTACGGATTCGCTTGCTGCGACGGGCCAATCGACCCGTCTTGGCTCAGTCCCATGTCACCCTCGAGCCTCTCGTCACCCCACCCAAGAACCGTCACCTCAGATCAGACCCGTTCAAATCTGCGGCTCTCTTTTTCGCATTGCCACCCAATTCCCAGGGGAGCCGGGGAGGGAGGGGCGCGAGCGACATGGGCTTGAAGCGAGTGCCCCTCCCTCCCCGGCTCCCCATAGCAGACCCCACTCGTTGAAGTGGTTTCGGGAGACGCGTGACGCGCGCGCAGCCTCCTCATGTATCGGATCGCGCGTCGAGCTCCTTTCCACTAGTCTCCTGAGCCACCTAATCTGGAGAGACTTCATGGCGCGAAGCAAGAGCAAGCAGAAGGTCAAGCGACACCGGCACAAGCTTCGGCGCAATCGCGCCATCGCCCGCAAGAAGGCCGCCAAAGCCACCAAGGCCTGAACTGCTCGACATCCAGCATGAAATCGCGACGGCGTCTGGAGGCGGAAGTTCGTGCGAACTCAGTTCGACAACCGCGTAGCTTCGAAGGCACTGCTTGTTTCGGTCGCGGTGTTTCTGCTGGGCTGCGGCCCGCTTGACGAAGTCCCGGTCTGGGGGACGCTCCCGGAGTTCGACCTCATCGACCAAAACGCCGAACCCTACGGAACCAAGCAGCTCGAAGGCCGAACCTGGATCGCGGATTTCATCTTCACCCGCTGCCCGGGTCGCTGCCCGATGCTGACCCGCGAGATGTCGCGACTCCAGACGGAGTTACACAGGCGCGGTTGGGATGACGTCATGCTGGTGAGCATCAGCGTGGATCCGGCGAACGATACACCCGAAGCGTTGTCCGCATACGCCGCCAAGCACGGCGCTAAACAAGACGGCTGGCAGTTCCTGACCGGCACCCGGGAGGGTATCTGGTCGCTCAGCGTCGATGGTTTCAAGCTTCCGGTAGCAGAGGTCGAAGATACGGGCGAAGGCCCAATCCTACACAGCAACCGGTTCGTGCTCGCAGACGGACAGCGCCAGATTCGCGGCTACTACGACGCGTTCGATGCGGACGATCGCGCCAAGCTGCTGCGCGACCTCGAAAACGTCCGTGCGGAATCCAGATCGGTCAGCCGCTGAATCACTGACCCTGCGACTTCATTGCGGCAATGAGCCCTACTCGACCCCGAGGCAGCACATTCAGATGGGTCCACGATCTGTTACACAATCCGTGACAAAGGAGGGAGAATCTCATGTCCAGAAGCGTCGCTTCGATTGCCTGCGCGTTTGCGATCGCGATGATTGTTGCATGTTCGATCGATCCGAGTGATCAACGACCCGGGCTCAGCCTGTCTGGCGAAGTGATTCAACAGGCGGTCGACGATTGGTCGTTTTCCTCGGATGTCAAAGAGATCTTCATCGAGACGACGACTTCCTATGGGATCCCCCACTCTGTGACGGCCTGGTGCGTGATCGTGGGGGATAAATTGTATGTAGCCGCCGATGACGCGGACAAGAAGAGCTGGGTCACCAATGTTGCCCGCGATCCGAATGTCCGCATCAAGATTGGAGACAAAGTCTACGAGCAAAAGCTCGCGCCGATCACGGATGCTGCGATACAGGCCAGTATCGACAGCGGGTTCGCCCGAAAATACGATTACGAAGAAGAAGAAGGCGATGACGAAATGGTCGTCGGCTATTGGGAGGTGGTCGAGCGAGGCTGAGCACAAGGGAAATTCACACGGCCGAAATTTCGTCGGAGAACGAGTGCGCCTGCTCGGTTCCTCCCCGCTCTCTTCAAAAACCCGCTGAAATTCCACCATCCAGCGGAAGCGCCACGCCGGTCATGAATCGTGCGTCATGGGAAGCGAGGTATGCGATCGCCTTGGCGATCTCTTCGGGAGTTGCCACTCGCTTCAGCGGCGATTCCTCGATGGCCTCGCGTTCGGCTGCGGCGGGATCATCGGCGAGATCCACGTAGTCTCGACGAAGCATGTCGGTGTCCACCCAACCGGGGCAGACGCAGTTGACTCGAATATCGGGCGCCAGCTCCATCGCCAGGGCGCGGGTGAGATTGACGACTCCACCCTTTGACGCGCAATACGCGGAACCCTCGGCAGAGCCCTGCAACCCCGACACTGAGGCCATATTGACGATTGAACCACCACTCTTGCGAAGTTCAGGCAGCGCTGAGCGAACGCAGAAGAAGGTGCCCTTCAGATTGACATCGAGGGTTTCGTCCCAGATCGCCTCATCCGTGTTTTCGATCGTCGAGTCGATGCTGACGCCCGCGCTATTGATGAGCACGTCGAGGCCACCGAGTGCATCGACGGCAGCTTTCACGATCGACTCACAGCCGTCCACCGTGCCTACGCTCCCAGGGGCGGCTACCAGACGCTCGCCTCCACCCAGCTCGCTGATGGCCGCAGCCACCGACTGCTCGGTTCGACCGTTGATGGCAACACGAGCGCCAAGCGCCAAGAACTCCTTCGCAGTCGCGTAACCAATTCCGCGCGACGCACCGGTGATCAGAATCTGCTTCCCCGCGAAGTCCATGATTAGCCCCTTCGTGTCTGAATTGGATTGACGCTAGCAGCACAGATGCACCGCGAAGCACTTAACAGATCCGAACACCCATCGCCTAGAACCCCACCCGGTAGATTCAGAGACCTGGAACAGGACACCGAAAGCGTCGGAATCGTTCGCCGGCCCAGAGTGCTCCACGAGTCTACGGTCGACTCCGTGGCACTCGGATGGGCAGTGTGGCCGCAGACAGGGCCTGAACGCGTCATCAACCACGGCGCATCATTGAGTAGATGTCCGTTCGTCGGACGAGCCCCAGCAGCCGGCCGTCTTCGACGACCGGCCAGCTCTGAACTCCATGCCGATCGAGGACTTCTAGGGCCTTGGCGAGCGAAGCGCCAGGGTCCAAAGCATCGTCGATACTGCTCGTCAGGTCCTCGGCGATGACGAGGCCACGCAGGAATGGATCGTAGAGCGTGTTCTTCACTTCTTCGTAGGAGATGACACCCTTGAACTGGGAGTCGTGATCGATCACCGGTAGCAGGTCGGCACCGGTCTCCCCCAGCGCTTTGAGCACCCGCTCGAAGGAAAGCGATTCGGACACGAAGCGGGGGCGCCGACGCATGGCGTGTTCGACACTCGTCTTGCTATCGCCATCGAAATGATCGCCCTTCAACAAGCCGAGGTTGCGCCTAAATTCCAGATACACCCAGCGCAATGCCTCTGCGCCCTTGGCCTCTGCATGGGGAAGGAGATTTGCGAGCGTAACCTCGCCCGCACGCACGACGATGTGACGAACGAGAAAGGGTCCGATGAGTTCGAAGAAAACCACCGACGCCACGACGACCTGGCGTAGATGAACGGTTTCCGCGGGCGCGATCGCTTCGAGACTTGCCACCAGACCCAGTGCAATGCCCGCTTGACAGAGCAACCCCGAACCCAACGACCGCGGCAGCGCGTCAGCTGAATTCGTCATCCACATGCCAAGGCGAGCGCCGTAGATCTTGCCAGCCGTTCGCGCCACGATGAACAGCACCGCGAGCAGGCCTCCGTGCACGAGCGCATCGAGGTGCAAGTCGCGCCCCGCGGCGATGAAGAAGAGCACGTAGATCGGATAGACGGTGTTCTCGAGGTAGCGGAAAAATTCGTCGGAGTGGGGGGATCCGTTCGCAATCGCCATACCCGCCGAGAAACACGCAAGCATTCCCAGGCCGGTTCCACCAATCTCGCTCCAGTGCGCGAGACCAAGCGCTGCCAGAACCACGAGGATTCCGAGCAACACCAACTCCCGGCGGCCGGTGATCGACTCGAGCCAGATCGCCGCTCCGAAACCAATCAGACCGCCACCCGCCAGCGCGATCAACGCCGAAAGAGTGGCGCTACCCGCGCCACCGACGCCAAACACGAGGCTCACGACAATCGGATAAGCCAACAGCGCCGCAAGATTGTTATGGCCGACACAAAGAATTAGACAGCGCGAAGCGGGACCCTCGGCTTCGACCTCGCGAAGCGTCACGAGAGTCGCGCTGGGTGCACTTGCGACCGCAAGTGTCGGGGCGATGGCAGCCAACCTCCAATCGCCCGTCGCCAGGTAGACCGCGATGCCCACGAATACGCTCGTGAGTCCGATCTCCGCCGCAGAGAGACCCAGCACGCGGGGCCCGACCTCGCGAAATGTCGTAAACCGAAACGCCGCACCGATGCTGAAGAGAATGAAACCGACGCCGAGCTCCTGGAGCACGCGCAGCGGCTCCACGGTTTCTGCGCCCAACATAAACTGAGCCAGTACGCCTTCGGAGTCGATGAACGCCAAGCCGATGTGGGGCCCGAGAAGCAAACCCACCAACAGATACACGGTGACCCGGGGGACTCCGTAGCGCGACGCCACCCGGCCGATGGCCAGGCTTAGCAGCAGCGCCACCGCAAGCGGAACAAAGGTGGGAAAAAAGGAATCCAGTGCCGATCCATCCTCTACGGTTTAGATCGTCTACCGTTTCGATGATTTCGCTTTGCGCCCGGAACCGCCGCACGATCGACAGCAAACTCGGAGGTTCTCTCGCGCAAGGTACACCAGGTAAGACCTGCGAAAACCGGGAGATTGGTGTGAAGGTGATGGTCACGGGCGGAACGGGCTTCGTGGGATCCCACGCAGTCGCCGCACTCTTTCGCAACGGCCACCGGGTGCGCCTACTGGTTCGAGACCCCAGCAAGATCCAGCGGGTGTTCGAAGCCCGGGGAATCGAGATCGACGATTACACGGTTGGAGACATGGCCGACGCAGAGGCCGTCCGCACGGCGCTCAAAGGCTGCGACGCCGCCGTTCACGCGGCCGCAACATTCTATGGGGGTCACGACGTCTACGCCTCGAATGTGCAGGGTGCTCGCAATGTCTTGGGCATCGGCCACGAACTCGGCCTCGATCCAATCTTATTCCTGTCGACCGTTGGATCCATGTTCCCACCAGTGGGCGAACAATTCACCATTGACGACCCCGTTCACGGATTGGAAACCACCTACGGACGCTCCAAGGTTGAGAGTGAGCGCTTCGCACGCGAGTTGCAGGCACGAAGCGCGCCGGTAGTCGCGATCTATCCAGCGGGCGTCTTTGGACCCGACGATCCCGGACCCGGAGAAACCACCAAGGGCCTGCGCGATGGAATTCGCTTCGGTTGGCCGATTACCGTCGGCGGAGTTTCGATCATCGACGTGCGAGATCTCGCGGAAATCATCGCCGCGGCACTCGAGCCTGGACATGGTCCGCGGCGCTTCATGGCCGGCGGACATTTTGTGAACTGGTCCGAATTCGCAGACCTCTGCGACACGCTGACGGGCCGACACCGGCCGCGGATCCCGATGCCCGCCACGCTGCTGCGCGGAATCGGACGACTACTCGACTCCGCGAAGAAGATCGTACCCATCAACTACCCGATCACCCATGAAGCGGTGGAGATGATGACCCGTCTCGTTCCCTGTGACAGCCGAGCAACGGTCGAGCAGCTTGGTATCTCATTTCGCCCAACGGCGGAGACACTTTACGACACAATACGATGTCTATACGAGGCGGGCGAGATCAGCGCAAAAGTCGCAGGTAGGGTCGCTAACGAACTCCACAGCAAGGGCGAGCCGGCTGCGAGCATCGCCCGGAATGTCTAGATTTCTCGAGAGACAGCAAGCCGCCCATCGCGCAACAGGCTTCGAGACTTCGCGGCCTTGCGATTCCGAAAAAATCGAGGCCAGGGAGTGGCTCTGAAGGACGTAGCTCTTCGCGTCTACGCTCTGTACAAGAGTGCGCGGGCTGCGGTTGCGGCACGCCGTTCAGGGCGGAAGGCATGGCTGCCTGTGCTGGTACTCGCTCAGCTTGGTGTCTTGGCGTACTTCGCCCGTTTCGCGGTCATCGACGACGCCTTCATCGTATTTCGTTACGCAGAGCACTTCGTTCAGGGACACGGACTCGTCTTCAACATCGCTGAGCGGGTCGAGGGATACACCTGTTTTCTCTGGATCATGCTGCTTTCCCTTCCGGCGGCGCTCGGCCTCGACCTGGTGGTGACGAGCAAGATCCTCGGCGCGTTATTCACCACCGTCACGGTCATCGTCACGGCGCGTTTTTTCTCCAGCGAAACCACGCCATCGCCACAGTTTCGCTGGATCGCGCCGGCGTTATTGGTCGGGAACGCCGCAGTGGGAATGTGGGCCGTGCACGGACTCGAAACCGCCCTGTTCACGCTGTTGCTCACCCTGGCGCTCCGCGCGGACGGCAGAGAAGGAGCCGAGCAGCAATCGCGGGTCGGGGTCTCAGCGGCCTGGTACGGCCTCGCGACGCTCGCCCGCCCCGAGGGACTGTTCGCGTTCCTCGCGAGTCTCTTGTTTCGCGGCATGGCGGGACACGGCTCCATGAGGGACCGCAAAGTTTTTCATCACGCCCTGGTGTATGGAACCATTGTTCTACCGCACATCGCCTGGCGCTACTTTTACTACGGTTACCCGTTGCCGAACACCTACTACGCGAAGGTGGCCTTGTCGTGGCCGCTCGTGGTTCGAGGCAGCGAATACGTGGCCGGCTATTTCGGGGGATTCGGCGCGCTGCTGTTCCTAGCAGTGCCGCTCGCCCTGCGAGTCGCCCGACGCGACCGCAGAATCGCGCTTCTCGCATGCGTCGCGTCGAGTCAACTCTGCGCGGTCGTTCTCGAGGGTGGAGATGCTTTCCCCGGATATCGGTTCCTGGTCCCCATTGCGCCCGCGCTCTACCTGCTGGTTCAGACGGGAATGGCGGAACTCGTCCGCCTCTCGCGCAATACCGGCTGGCCGCGCCACTGCGCACAGATTCTATTCGCAATCGCGCTACTCGGCGTCCCCCTCCACGCGCGTCACGTGCTCGGCTCTGCCCTCGAGGAGTCGCGCGGTGCAAATGTGTTCACCCGCCGCATGACACTCGTCGGTCGGACGCTGGGCAAGATCCTGCCCCCCACCGCTCGGATCGCCTTGAATCCGGCGGGTGCCATCCCGTATTACTCGGGCCTCTACACAATCGACATGCTTGGCCTGAACGACGAACACATCGCCCACACCGACGTCGCGATGAAGGCCAGTGGCTACGCGGGACACGAGAAGGGCGATGGTGAGTACATCCTGGACCGCGCTCCCGATCTGATTCTATTCGGCAACGTCCAGATCGCAGCCAGAGGCCCCGTAAACCTGCAGCGAATCCGGTGGAGGATCTTGGGGATTTCGGAGCACGAGATCGGAATGAGCCCGCGCACGCAGCGCCTGTACGTACCCGACCAACTGCCACTGGGCAACGGACGCTACCTGGTTTTTCTGCGCCGCATCGACTTCCGGATCAGCGGGCGTTGAGGCCAGTTACCCAGGAATTCCGTCGTGATTGGAGAGAGCAGCAAAGCTGGCATCCCGTCAACGCGCCCGCGCAGCGCCCCTCACAGATGGGGTCGAAGCCGCCGCCGTCGTGGTGTCCGCCGAAACCCAACGAGCCACGAGGTCGGGGCTGCACTTGCGGCCCTCGCAAAAGACACCCTGGAGCACCTCTGCGGCGATCTGCGAAGCGCTGCGCCACCACTGATCGCTCTGGACCACCAGCACGGCCACCACGATCTCCGGATGGTCGGCGGGTGCGACACCGACGAACCACTCGTAGCGACCCTTGGGGTCCGTACCCGACAGGCTCCCGGTCTTGCCCGCAACTTGGACGGGACCCAACAGCGGCTTTCCATTGCGTTTACGAAAAGCCCGCCGCGCGGTTCCCTTGAGGGTCGTATCGGTCAACATCGAGCGAAGGTCGGCGGCGAGCTCCTGGGTCATGACCTGGCGCGGAGCGGAGTTGGCGGGCAGCAGCATTTCGCGACCGTCGGCGTGCCGCACACCCTCGATCCAATGGGGAGCCACCAACTCACCGCGCGCGAGCGTGACACCAAGTTGTGCGGCGTGCATCGGCGTGATCAGAGCACCCGCGAGCCCGCAGCCCAGCCGTCCGATGTCGTACCGATCGTCACCCGAATCCACACTGCCCGCGGGATGGGCGGGTGCCGGCTCCGACAACCAACCGAAACGCGAGATCGCATTCACCAAAGACTCTTCGCCCACTGCGTGAACCGCCAACTGCGCGAAGCACTGGTTGTTGGAGCTCGCGAGGGCCTTGCGGAGCGAGACCTCGTGGCCCGAGCGAGGCGGATCGATCGATTTTCGCGTCAGCGTGTAAGGGCTGCCGGTGTAGCGGCAGGGAAGGTTTGCAAGACTGGGGTCGAGATCCAACGCGGCCGCCGCGGTAATGACCTTCACGAGTGAAGCGGCCGGATAGAGTTTGGTGGGCGGGAAGCGGATAACGTCGGTGGACGCGTAGGTGAGCACCCGGCCGGTGTCGGGATCGAGCAAAATGACATGGCCGAGGGCGACCTTGCCTTTACGCAGGATCTCGAAGACATTCCGGGTGAGTTCGGTGTCGAAGGTGTAGCGAACGTGGAGCATCTCGATCCCACCCGCAGCTCCGCGAAGGATCGGCATCGATTCGACGAAGCGCTCTGCACCGAGTTCATTCGTGGTGGTTTCGAAGCTCAAGACCCGCTTGGTAACCGGCGGTCGTTCGAAAATATGACGCGGTGGATTCGCGATCGGGTCGGTGGCCACCGGATCATGCGCGACGACCACGGCCCTCTCAACCGGCTCGGGAGGTGTGCGAACTTCCCAGACGAAGGCGAACACGCCAGTCGCAGCGAGTGCCAGGCAACTCGCGAGCGTCGCTAGACCGCGCCGGGACCATTGGCGCCGCCGCCTCTGCTGTGTCTCGCGCCAGCGACAATCCGCGCTGCCACGACTTTGTCCGCCTTTGTCGTCTATCAAGTTGCTGCCGCCCTCTTGTTCAGCGTCTGATCAAGATCAGCTCAGACCGGGACCAACCGGCCTTGTCCCACAACGCAAATTCAGAGAATCCGCAAACTGGCGGTGCATGGAACCGCACCGCGCACCTGCTCCTCCGTATCCGCTATACGGCCACTACTTCGCGAACCTCCGGTATCTCCTCGCGGAGTCGTGACTCGACGGCCATCTTCAATGTCGCGGCCGCGCTCGGACAACCGCTGCACGCACCACGCATCTGGAGTTCGACGACACCCTCGTGAAAGCCCACGAAGACGATGTCTCCACCATCTCGAGCCACCGCGGGCCGAATCTCATCATCGAGTACCCGGCGGATCCGCTGAACCAGTACGCCGCCTGCTTCGGCGACCACCGCCTGATAGCCGGGACCGAGCGCAGGCTCCCCCGAGCCCAAATGGCTTTTCAGCACATCGACGATGGGCTGCGCGAGGTCCACCCACTCGGATTCTTCGCGCTTGGAGACCGTCGCGAAATTCGCCGCAAAAAAGACAGCCACCACGCCATCGACCGAAAAGAGCTCGTGGGCGAGCGGAGAAACGTCCCGTGCGGGCCGCGCTTCGAAGCTCGCGCTCGCGGTGCCCTCGACGATGCGCTTGCCCATCACCCACTTGATGCTGTTGGGGTTGGGGGTGCGCTCGGCGTGCATTCGGAAGCCGAGATCCATCGATGAACCTCACGTCATTGGGGGCGTCGGTCCGACCAGACCGAGCCAGAAGCGTAGCCAAGATCCCACGCACCCGTCGAGAGGGGCGAAACCCCAGGAGCCCGCTCCGCAGACGCCCAACGGCCAGAGGCCCTGAATTCGCGATCTTTCGAGCCAGCCGCTCCCACCAGGCGTCTCGAAGCCGAATTCAACGATTGGGGTCTTCGTTTGGGGAGCCGGGAGGGATACTCGCTCAACCCCATGTCGCTCGCACCCCTCCCTCCCGGCTCCCCTGGGAATTGGTTGCCAACGCGAAAAAGAGAACCACAGCATTCAACGGGCCCGATCTGAGGCGATGCCTCTTGGGTGGGGTAACGGGAGGCTTGAGGGCGACATGGGCCTGAACCAAGACGGGCCGATCGGCCCGCCGCAGCAAGCGAATCCGCAGGGTTCGCCAGCCAGATGGAACCGCCAGGTTCCATCGCCGCAAAGCGAATCCGGAGGATTCGCCAGCTAGGAGTCGAAGAGCTGCTCTTCGAAGTCGTCGAGGGTGCAGACCCGATAACCGCGCTGATGCGCGAGTTCGACTTCACGCTCGCCGTTGTACCCCCAGGCCGCGAGTGCGCACTGAACACCCAACTCCGCCACCCGGTCGAGGTGATTGACCTTGTCGTCGACGAATACCATTTCGCTGTAGGCGATCCCGGAGGCCTCGTGCAGCCGTCTCAAGTGGGCGTCTTTGTGGACGCCCGTCTCTTTGTCGAGCACCCGATCCGGGGGAAAGAGCGCCGCGATTCCGTAATCGCGCATCAACGCATCGACGGTCACTGCGTCCTTCGCGGTGGCAATCGCGAGCATTGCGTCACCGGCTCTTCGGTGCAGGATCTCGAGGAATGGCGGATAGGGCCGCATCATTCGTCTCCAGCCCGTGGAATCCCGGCGCGAAAGCTCGGCCCGGTTTTCGTAGAAGCGGCTGTGGAAACGCTGCAACCAACTCTCGTCGAGTTCGAACCGGAACGCATCGTAGTCGGCCTGATCGGCGATCACTCTGCGGGCATCGAGCGCGGCGAGGCTGACCGCGAAATCTTCTGCGCGATTGCCGAGCGGCATCAAGCCGAGAAAGGAGGCGTAGAGGGGATCTTCGGCCAGCCGATCCGGGGCGGGCAGAGAACCACTCTCGAGTAGCGCGCGCCGATCGTCGAATCGGGAGGATTCGATCATTTTCGTGTAGGTCAGGAGGGCAACCACGAACGACTCGAGAGCGCTGTCCGAGATCACTCCATCAAAATCGAGGGCAAGCAGGCGAAGCAAAGCGCCGCGAGTCTAGCCTAATCCAACCCGCGGAATCAGCGTCGCCGAGAAGGTTCCCCATCGAGCGCTACCCGCGCGGCTTCACAATGAAGCTGTAGACGCCTCACGAGCTCGGCTTGTTCGAGGTCGAGCCGGCCGACGATTTCGGCAAGAGCGGAAATCTGATCCAATGCGAAACCATCCGGAACTGGCTGATCGATCCGCGCGTAGGCGTTGAGGAGCGACTCACGCGCGCGCTCGGCATCACCGCGCAGCAGCGATTTCAGAGCGGCAACACCGTTTGCGATCGCGCTATGGGTGAGCGACCAGCAGTCACCCCGAGCGTCGAGATTGTCGAGGTCGTAGGCGTCGTCTCTTCCGATCGACTCCGCGAACACCTCGATATCGACGCGCCAGTAAAGTGGCACTTCTTCAAATTGGACGAACACGAGCCGACGCTTGTCAGAATTCTGGAGCAGAGGATCCGCGCGAATCGATTCGATCGGGCCCACGGAAGCCAGAATCTCGGAAAGGTCATCGATGGCATCGTGAAACTTCGAGTCGGGCAGTTCCCAGAACACGTCGATGTCGCTGTAAGGGTCACTCGTCCCACGCGCGAGCGAACCGCGAAGCCCCGCTGAAGAATCCGCGACGGCTTCTTCCAACGCACATGTCACCGCATTGGCGAGCGAGAGGCGGGCTGAGGGATCGAGATTCACGGCGGCACCGACTTCAGGCGAGCCGATGCGAAATCCCCAACCGCTCGCGCAGCCGGTCGAAGAGTCGGTGCACATCGGGGTGCAGTTCTTCCACGCGGGTCGCACGCGCCACCCGCTGGACGGAAATCGGTTGGCCGACGACGCGAGGCAATGCGCCATTGGGGCCAAGCAGCCGCTTCGCGTCGACCCGACTGTAGGCGGCCTCGTCCGCAGAGCCCGGAAGCGCCGCCTCGATCGACCGGCAAATTCGTCGGTCGCCATCGGGAATTCTCGACAAGGAGCGCTGAATCGCAGCCGGGACGAGGAGGTAGCTTTCGATATGACGGCGTCCCCAGGTAAACAACTCGAGACCCGGCACGCCCGAATCGGCAGGGGGCGGCTCGTTTTCATGGTCTCGATCCAGAACGCAGATGCCTACCAGCCCCGCGTCCAAACCTCCGGCACTGCGAAAATGATCGACGGCTCGCTTGGGACGGCGCCCCCCCAGAATCACAGACCCACCGAACAGCCGGGGCCCCAATACCGGCAGCAGTCGATACGCCCAGGCCCCCAAAATCGCGCGGTCCTGTGGGCCTTCCACGTAGACGATCAGGCGGCGGTATACTGGACGAGAGGATTCGGCGACGGGGTCTATTCCCAACATCGATGCTCCCCCCGGGAAGGCTTGGCTCCGTTCGTATTAGATCATAATCAGCCCGTGGGTTCAGGCCAGCCTTGGTCTCTTTCGACCCGATTCTTTGCACAGTGACCGATTAGAGGTGTATTTTAGCGCGATGATCAATATCTTGATCGCTGACGACCACAGCGTCGTTCGAGAGGGTGTGCGCCACCTGGTCGAATCGGAGCCCGACATCAAAATCTGCGCCGAGGCCTCGGATGGCCGGGAAGTCTTGGAGCAGATCGAGAAGACCAAACCCGATCTCGCAATCCTCGACATCTCCATGCCGCGGCTCAGTGGCCTCGAAACCCTCGAGCGCATCCGATCGAAGTATCCGGGCACCAAGACGATCCTGCTCTCCGTGCACGCAGACCCGCCCATGATCCAAAGTGCCGTCGCTCTGGGTGTGGATGGATATGTGCTGAAGAACGCGCGGAAGAGCGAGATCCTCTCTGCGATCCGTGCGGTCATTCGCGGGGGCAGCTACTTCAGCCCAACCGTCGCCCGCGAAATCGTCGCCCAGATTCGCCACCCGCGACCCGCCAACGATCAGCCGTTCTCGGTTCTCTCCGTGCGAGAGCGGGAAGTCCTGCACCTGATCGCCGAGGGTCGCGCCGCCAAAGAGATTGCGGTGGAACTCGGGATCAGCACCAAGACCGTCGAAGCGCACCGCACGAGCCTGATGCGCAAACTCGGCGTTCGAAAGGCGACCGAACTCGTACGCTACGCGGTTCGCCACGGCCTCATCGAAGCCTGAGCACTCGCCTTCGCGCACTGGATCCGACCTTCGCAATTCGGACCCCGGGCCTCTTGGTATTCGCCGTCACCGGATTCCGCGCAGCCGCCCGCCGACTACTCCCGGCCCAAGACCGCCAGCATCTCAACATGCGGAGTCTGGGGGAAAAGATCGAAGCACTCGGCCGAGACCAGCCGGTATCCGCGGTGATTGAAGACTGAAAGGTCCCGGGCGAGCGTGGCGGGATCGCACGAGAGGTAGACGATCCGATCGGGCTCGAAGTCGGCGATACGTTCCGCGACACCTTCGCCGAGACCGCTGCGTGGAGGATCGACCACAATCACATCGGGATGGAGGCGCGCAACTTCCACTTCGTCCATCGCGGCCTCGACCGAACTCGCCAACACGCGAACGTTGTCGACCGCCGCTTCGCGAAGGTTCACTTCCAGATCTCCGGCTGCGACCAGGTTCGATTCGACGGCCAAGACTTCGTCGAAGCCGCGAGCCAGCCCGAGCGTGAAGAAGCCCGCGCCACAGAAGAGATCGAATGCTCGTCGACCCGTGCCCGCGGCCTTTTCAACAGCTCGCGAGAGCGCTTCGAGGAGTCCTCCGTTCGACTGAACGAAAACGCCAGGAGACACGCCGATACGATCCTCGCCAATGGATAGCCACAGCCGCGAGCCGCCAACCGCGGGGAGTCGAGCAACGCGCGTCGCGGGCTCGTCGAGGTCTGGGCTGCGCCCAGCGAGCAGCTCCCACTCGCCATCCGCCGAGGGCGGATCGTCGGCCAGCTCCGACAGTCGCACTTCGAGTTCCTCGACGAGGATCGGGCAGCGGCGAGTGGCAGCAAGCGCATGCGAGCGGCGGCGGCGATATCCCACCTTGCCCGCAGCGGCCAACACCCGACTGCGGGTGCGGTATCGGTAGGGCGACTCCGAAGGAGTGATGGGCAGCTCCGCATCACCCGGTAGCGAGATTCCACCAATTCGCTGCAATGCCGCAGACGCGATTCTCCGCTTCGCTTCGAGTTGGGCCGCGTAGTCGACGTGCTGCCACGCGCAACCACCACAGGATCCGAAGACCGCGCAAACCGGATCTACGCGATCCGAGCCGGACTCGAGGAGTTCCTCGACGACACCGCGCGAATAGCTCGACCGAAGGTCCGTGATTCGAACGCGAACGCGATCGCCGGGCGCCGTAAAAGGCACGAAAACGGTCCTGCCATCGGGTGCGTGGCCGACACCGTCCCCACCCGCAGCGAGTTCCTCGATCTCCAACTCGATCCGCGGTTCGGAGTCAGATATCGAAGGCGATCTTCTCGCTTGGCGACGATTCGAACGTTTTTTTCGATTGGCGATGGATTGACTCCTAGCGCGCGATCACGGGGTGGATCGCGCCGCGTGCCTCAGCGGGTGGGCATGTACGAGCCCGCTCGGGGTTCTCGGCGACCGCACCAGGGACAAAAACGCATGAAGGCGCACGAAGTCGGCCAGCGACAACGCGGACAGCGGTCGGGCAACGCGGGATGCGACCAGATGCGCTTGACCTTGCGCTTACACAATGGGCAGTAGCGCATGAAGGGCCGCAGCTGCCCCTCGCAACCCCGGCCCGCGCAGGTTCGCGTGGCCTTGCTGTCTTCGGGCGGCATCTTCCCATTGCTCACGAAGCGCCCCGAGTAGCACCAGGGGCATGCATTCCACTCGAGCCGCACACCGCGCTCGCAATCTCCACAGACCAGCGGAAAACGAGTGACATCTCGGTAGGAGTTATCGGAAGTTCCGCACCAGGGACAAAATTGCATTTCCTCAGCGAGCGGACTGTCACAGCGCCGACAAGAAAAACGCATCCCGAGACCCTTGCCGTGGACGCGGCGGAAGGCGTTGGCCTGCACGGCGAGCGGAGACGGCGGCGCCTGGTGCTTGCGACGCGGTTTCTTCACGACCCTGGGACGCGATGCCTGACTGATCGCGCGCTCGAGTGCGGTGTAGAGTTCGCCCGCATCCGCATAGCGCTTCCGCGGATCGAAGCGGGCGGCTTTGCGCAAGACGGGTCGAATCGCCTCGGGAACCTTGGCGACAAACCGCTCGTGCCCTTCGGGCGGCCAGTCGAAGGGCCACGTCGGCAGCACACCCGTCAAGGTCTCATAGGCGATCAATCCGAGAGAGAATACGTCGGAGGTCAAACGGCCCCGCCCGTAGGCCTGCTCGGGCGCCATGTACCCCAGTGTCCCAGCTTCCGTCAGGGTGCGTTCGATTCCCTTTGCGAAGCGTGAAGCACCAAAATCGGTGAGCGCCGCCCGGCCATCCTCGAAAATCAGGATGTTTTCGGGTTTGACGTCACGGTGAAAGATTTTCAGTTCGTGCGCATAGGCGAGGCCCGAGGCGACTTCGCGGATGATCTCGAGCGCCGTGTTCGCGGAGCGTCTGGCGCGGCTGTAGTCGGCGAGGTTGGAAATCGCGAGGTCCGTAACGATCGCAAAGCGGCCATCGATCCAGTCGGCATTGCGAATCGCGACGACACCCGGGTGATCGAGTCTGCTCGCGATGCGAGCCTCGTGCTCGATCTTTTTGCGACCCCATTCAGCAACCGAATCGGGGTACGCGAGTTTGAGGGCCACCGCGCGATTTTCGACCGTATCGCGCGCCTTCCAGACCTCCGCGAACGCACCGCGACCGATCCTGCGATCGAGCCGGTACTTTCCCACCCTGGAACCGCGCCGCAACTGACTGGTCAATCAGTCGTTCCCCCGACTACCGAAACCCAATTTGATCAGCTCAGCACGCACGCTTCCGCCGTCTGCCAGCAGCTCACGCAGCGCCCGGACGGCCGGGCGATCCCAACGATCTGCGGGAATCGCGAAATCATAATACTCGGCCTGCAGGGGCTGGAAGCGCAAGGCGGCCTGGCGAGCGACGGTTTCGATGGTCACCCCCCAATCCGCGCGCCCCTGCGATACAGCCGCCGCAACCGCAAAATGAGAGCTCGGCTCATAGGGATAGCCGGGCGGGCGCCGATCTCCGAGCAATTGGTCGATCAAAATGCGCGTTCCACTGCCTCGGTTTCGATTGACCATCCGCAGCGCCGGGTCGGCGAGGAGCGTTTCGATGTCCCGGCCTTCATCGGCTCGGGTCACAACCCCCTGTTGGCGCGCGTAGCCCGGTAGGAGGCGCAGCGATGCGTCGAGAAAGCCTCGGTTGTATTCGCCACTCGCTGGATCGAGCAGGTGAATCGGTGCGGCATCGCACTCTCCACGCAGCGCCGCACTCAAGCCCCCCTGACTCCCAACCGCGAGCAGCTTGACGCGGAAGCCTTCGCGGGCGAGTGCGCTTGCAATGACATCGAGCCCCACACAATGACTGCCGATCGCAACGAAATCTGCCACCGATAGTTCGCGGGAGAGCAGTGTAACATCCACCTCGGTATCGGCGTCGACGATCTCGGTATTGCGCGGAATGCGCACGAAACCGTCCGCTCGACTGAACGCGGTGACGGAACCACTGCCCTTTCCCATCGGGTACGCGACCAATTGCCCGTCGGGGCGTCTCACCAGACCCACCAGCAGATATTCGAGGCGCCCGCGCTCGGAAGACGTCTTGGTCGCCAGACGGGCGGGTTTTCGCTCTCGATTGCCCGGCGGGAGCCCACCGAGTTCGCGAATCACGGGTGCGACGAATTCGTGAAACGTGAATACCGCTGAGGTTGGGAAACCAGGCAATACCACCACCGGGGTCCGACCGCTTGCCGCGAGGATGATCGGCTTGCCGGGCTTGAGGGCGACACCGTGGACGACGATGCCGGGTTCGAGTTCCCCAACCACGAGAGCGTTGAGGTCCCCCTCCCCCTTCGAGGTGCCCCCCGAAAGGATCACCAGATCGGCGTCTTCCAGCGCTTGGCCAAGCGCTTCGCGAAGTCCCGCTTCGTCGTCCCGAAAGGCTCCGAGGAAGTTCGGCTCTGCGCCCAACTCGCGCACTGCGTCCGTAAGGATCCGCCCGTTGCTGTCGAAGACAAGACCGGGCCGCATCGTCTCACCGGGTTGAATAATCTCGTCTCCCGTGGAGAGGATCGCGACCCGCGGCCGGCGAACAACCGACACTTCATCACGCCCGATGGCCGCGAGCACACCGGTTTCCCGGGAAGTGAGTTGCACGCCGCTAAAGACAACGGTTTCCCCGCAACCGATGTCGGTGCCCGCGAACGACACCGCAGCGCCAGGAATGCGTTCGCGTCTCGCGATGATCGAATCCCCCTGAACATCGGTGAATTCGACTGGCAACACGGAATCTGCTCCGCGAGGCAACATCCCGCCTGTTGCAATCGACGTCGCCGTGCCCGACAGCACTTCTTGACTCGGCGCAACGCCCGTGGGAATTGTCTCCGAATTGAGCCGAAGCAAGACGGGCTCGATCTCGGTGGCCCCATAGGTGTCCTCGGCGCGAACCGCGAATCCGTCCATGTTGGATCGGTCGAAACCGGGTACGTCGACCTCGGCCCGGACATCCTCGGCCAACACACGGCCCAGAGATTCCTCGAGCGCAACCGTTTCAGAAGCCACCGCAGCGATGTCGAGCGTCGCGCGCCAGCGGCGCTCGGCTTCGTCACGCTCGATCACTTCGAGAAACTGCTGCTGTTTCACGGCGCCACCCTCTCGGGAAGTTCGTCGTCGTAGAGCAGGACTTCGACTTCGGCACCCTCCGCCATGCCCTCCAACTCGCGAGGAACGATCACACAACCGTCGGCTCTTACCGTAGAAGACAGGATCGAAGCACCTGACGTGGCGATCGGGATGACCCGCTCGCTCTCCACCGCGACGCGCACGTAATCGGTTCGACCCACCGCGGAACTGATCTTGCGAGCCAGTGGAAGCCACTTCCGTCTGTGAGGCCATTCGCGCGAGCGCCCGCCCAACGCGCGTAGACTCGGCCCCGCGAAGAACTCGTAGGCGCACAAGCAGCTTACCGGATTACCCGGTAGCAGAAAGACCAGTCGCCCCTCGACTCGACCGATCCCCGTCGGGCTCGAAGGGCGCATCGAGATGCCGTGAAAGTCGAGGCTCCCGAGTTCAGCGACCAAGCGTGGCGCGTGATCCTCTGTTCCCACCGAGCTGCCACCAGAGACGATCACAAGATCGGCGTCCAGGCAGCGAAGCGCTTCACGGATGACTTCCGGACGATCGGGCAGGATCTCGAAGGGAAGCAGTTCGCCACCGTCGCGGGCAACCAACGAGCGCAAGACAACCGAGTTGCTATCGACGATGCACGGACCCTCGGGTCGGCTACCAACCGGCAGCAGCTCGTCTCCCGTGACGACCAACTGAACCCTCGGTCGTCGTACACAATTCTGAGTTCGAGCGCCGATTGAAGCGAGTAGGCCGACATCCTGTGGTCGCAAGCGGCGGTTCGCGCGCAAAACGAGATCGTCGACGCGGATGTCTTCGCCAATCGCTCCGATATTCTTGTGCGGCGCCACGCCCTCACTGATCTCGACCGTGCCGTCGCGCTCTTCACAGACCTCGGCCATCACGACGGCATCCGCGCCTTCCGGAATCGGCGCACCCGTCATCACCCGAACCGCGGATCCGCGCTCCACTCGACCCGCGAAGGGTTTGCCGGGCAGCGCCTCTCCGCGAACGCTGAGCGCGATGGTGTCGTAGGCACTCGCACCAAAGGTGTCTTCACCACGCACCGCGTAGCCATCCATTGCGGAGCGCACGAAACCCGGCACATCGATTTCCGCGCGGACATCTTCGACCAACACCCGACCGACACAGGAGAGTAGATCGACCGCCTCGGATGCAAGCGCACGGGTATGCGTGCGGAGGAAAGCCTGCACCTCCTCCACATCCACCCGTTCGGCAAAACCCTTCATCCGAACATCGCGCACGGCTATTGCCCCAAAATTGCGTGGGCAGGGAAACACCGGTCTCCCTGCCCGCCTGAAAATCCAGCTCGAAAATTCACCGCTCGGCGTTCCATCGCCACTCGCCGCTCGCCAACCCACCGCGCTGCGGCTCCTCGTCGAGCCTTGGGAGGATACCAGAGAAAGGGAGACTCCCGAGACGCGAGAGGCAGCTGCACTTGCACAATCGGCCGCGGTACAGCTCGGGAGGTTGCAGCAAGCGGGGATCGATAAATGGATGAAATCGCGATAGGACGCCGCGAAGAGTTACGCCGGCAGCTGGGTGGGGCCGGGGCCTGGGTCACCGAGGCGGCGGGCGTCCCCCGGGCCTCCGACGGGGCAGGCCCTGGTGGTGGCCGGAGTGACGCTGCGGAATTCTCCCGAACCCCTTCGCGATTACGTCTCTGCGAGCGGCTCGCGTGTCCGACTGAACGTCTTCAAGGAGAATCGGAGATAACCGCGGTGCACCGGTTCACATCCGGAACGGATGAGGCCGCACCAACGGCCACTGTTCGATAAGACTCCTCTCGTTCTCCGAGCGCATTTTGGAAGCTCCCGGGTCCGGGAAGACCTCCCGCGCCTTGTCCTCGAAACCGGCCGGTCTTGCGCCGGCTCCGTGAATCGTTCGCCCGCCCCCACCGACACCCGTCTAGTACGCAAGTCTCACGGCATTTGATGCGGTCGACAGAAGCGAGACCTCGGTTCTCCTCGAGCCGCAGTCTCCAGCGTACGATTCCACCGTACCCCTCGAATTCGAATCGATCAATTCATTTCTTCATCTCGGAAGGGAGAATTTTCCAACCGAAAACCCGGCCGCAGCGAGTGCGGGGAGTTACCCCCGCGGGACCGCGCAGCCCGGCCGATCTCGCTACACTCGCGCCCGCTCGGAGCCAGCTGGCGGCTTCGAGAAACCTGGGGGCGGATCGCTACCCGCGGCGGCTCTCCCGAACGACGTAGCGAGCGAATCAGCCTCGAGAGTGGACTCGACGGCCGCCTCGCCCAAGCCCACGCGGATCCGCGCGATCTGCAAAATTCAGCAACGGGGGAGTTCGTGGCGCGCCGTATCATCCTTTGCGATGGAGCTGAATTAGCCCGTCTGTGGGGCCGCATCGGCACCGGCGAGATCGAGGTTCTCACCTGGGTCCCGCGTGAGGATGAGCCGCGCGCGCGACCGCCCGGATTCCACTCCCTCCAGGGCGGGCTCACCGTCGAGGGAATCGAGAAGCTCAACCCGAAGATCGGAGACGAGTTCGCGCTCGTGAGCGAAGATCTCCCGTTCGTCCGGGCGGCGGTTGCTGCGATCTCGGAAGTCCGACCCGAAGCTCCGCTGCTGCTGCTCTCGGACAAGGTCGATTCTGACGATCTGCCCGACCATCCATGCCTCCTGCGAACGGGATTGCGGTCGCTGATTCGAGACGACATCGACGAAGAGTTCGCCCACCTCGCCAACCTCCATCGGGTAGTCGAGTTGCGAGCACTCGTCGAACCGAGGGAAAAACTCGGAATCCTCCTGCAGCCCGACCCCGACCCCGATGGCATCGCCTGCGGCTACGCGCTGCGCGCGCTGCTCGGTCGCAAGCGCCCGACCGCTCCCCTGATATCCTTCGGCGAGGTCAAGCGCCCAGAAAATATCGCGATGATCGACGCACTCGGGATCGACGTGCGAACCGTCACCCCCGACGACCTCGACGAGTTCGACGGATTGGCACTACTGGATGTCCAACCCACGGTGTTCGGCGAGAACATGCCAGCGCGGGTGCGCTCCGTGGATGTCGTGATCGATCACCACCCAGAGCGTTCGGGCTACGACGCGGTATTCCGGGACATCCGCCCCAACTACGGTGCCACGGCGACGATCCTGACCGAGTACATTCGCGCAGCGGGTCTCGATCTTTTCCCCAGGCTCGCGACGGCGCTCGTATACGGCATCAAGAGCGACACCCAACTGCTCGGGCGAGAAACGAGCCACCACGACATGACTGCGTTCGCCTACCTACACGCGAGCCACAGCCCCGCCCTGCTGCGGCGCATCGAGCGCCCCGCGCTTCCGACCAGCGGTTTGCGCGCACTCGGGCGGGCGCTTTCGAAAACAGAAGTCAAGGAAGGCATCCACCTGCTTGTGCTCGGACGTGTCGGCGAAGAGGTGATCCCTCAGGTCGCGGATCTCGGACTCCAAGCCGAGAGCGCAGAATGGTCGATCGCGGCTGGGATCGTCGGTTCCGACCTCGTATTCTCGGTTCGCAACGTGGGTTATGTGCGCGCCGCGGGGGATGTCGTGCGCGCCGTCGTCGAGGGCCTCGGGGTCGGTGGTGGACACCGCTCGATGGCGAAGGGCATCATCCCCCTGAAGGCGTTCCGGAAGGTCTATGGGAGCGCCACCCGCGAGAAAATCCGAACCGCGCTGCGCGACGCGTTCGTCAATGCGATTCACGGCGACTGACTTGGCGAACCCCACCGTTGTCCCGAACGTGGCAGCCATGGTCGACCTGATCGATCACGACCTCGGCACGACGGATTGGATCGAAATTTCCCAGGAGCAGATCGACGCGTTCGCGGAAGCCACCGGGGATCGCCAATGGATTCACTGCGACGTCGAGCGAGCCCAACGAGAATCCCCTTTCAAATCGACCATCGCCCACGGCTACCTCACGGTCGCACTGACGCCGGTCTTGCTCCCGAAACTATTGGTCGTTGAAAATTGCGAGACGGTCATCAATACCGGAATCGAAAAATTGAGACTCTCGACCCCGATCCTCGCTGGATCGCGAATCCGCATGTCGGCGGCCGTGAAAACCGCGCGAAAGGTGCCGGGGGGCGGCGCCCGAGTCTCGATCTCGATCCGCTTCGAAGTAGAAGGCTCCGCAAAACCAGCCTGCCGCGGCACCGTAACCTACGTCTACTTCCCCTAGTGTGTTGCCGAAGTACTCCCGAGTACGCGCGTTGGCACGCTCGGCGTGAACGCGGGAACACCGGTAACCGTCGGAGGCCCAGAGGTGCGCCCGGAAGATCCTCGAGTGCCTCGATCTACCCGCGCGTGCGCCCCCGCTCGAACCCGCGCCAAGCACCGTCTCGCTCGGGCTCGAGGCCGACTTCGCAGACCAAGAGCAACAAAGCTGGGAGTTCGATCAGACGCCACCCGACGAAGACGGCACTGCATAGGCCGAGAGCCCGCGGCCCATGTAGCGCTGCACGCAGTCGGCGAGCCCAGCCCCGGTCCTCTGGGCAGCCCTACGTCTGCCGCCAGCGCAGACGCCCACGACCGCACAGTGTCACCGACTCCAGCCCGCGTCACCCCGTTGAAATCGTCCAGTGCAGCGTCTTACTCCACGCTTCCACGGTACTTAACCGAATGCCTCTTATCGGACGTTGCCGAAAATGCAGCTTCTTTTGCCTATTGACCGGGGTCCCTCCACACACATAATTTCCGCACGCGGGCGGGGGGAAAATGTTCTCGCATGCTGCCGGTAGAGCAGACCAAGGAACGCCGCACCGGCGAGGAGCATCAGCCCGCTCCCAGGCTCTGGTACTGGAGTCGGCTCTGGATCGAGTGGGTCCAGCGGGTCCGTCCCCATCACAAGTACTTCTTCGCCGTCGTCGAAACCGTCCCCGTCGGTATCCGGATTTAGGGCGTCGGTTCCGATGGTCGCCTCCTCTACGTCAAGGAGTTCATCGCCATCCATGTCGGGAACGGTGCGAATAGCATCGCAACCCTCGAAGGCCGTGCCGTCCAGCGTCTCGCCGCTCACGCACGCCTGTAGGTCACCAAACACGATTCCGGTCTCCTCAACTCGGAAGTGGGCTAGCAGATCCGTGAAGCCGTCGTCATTCACATCCTCAAAGTGCGGCCCGTGAATGTGGTCGAACGACGCACCGCTGGGTCCGAAGGCGAGCGTCGTCACATCCACATCCGCCACGTCAAAGGTGTCGGAGCCGAGGATGGCCACCGGGAGATCTCCTTCGCGGGACGGATTGATGGCGTTGGGATCGCTGCCGGGCTTGATGTCGATCCGGGGGCAAGCGGCCGGATCGGACAGGTTGAAGAGAAGGCTCACGTCGGCGCTGCCGAAATTGGCGGTGACGAGGTCGGGGACGCTGTCGCCGTCGAGGTCGGCCACCGCGATGGAATCGGGGCGATCGCCCGCCGCGAAGAAGACAGCGACCTGGAAGCTGCCGTCGCCGTTGCCCAGCAGCACGCTCACGTCG
>Ga0114949_10000251_pt1 | contig 26738 bp, 24 predicted proteins | sample N074metaG_FD_83505 | JGI IMG/M metagenome (GOLD analysis project Ga0114949, IMG submission 83505) | Deep subsurface microbial communities from Kermadec Trench to uncover new lineages of life (NeLLi) - N074 metaG | ecosystem: Environmental > Aquatic > Marine > Ocean trench > Sediment | place...
ACCTGCCGGGCGCCTTGCCAGTCGATTTCCAGAATGACGTCCGCCCCGGCTTCGAGCCGCTCTTCGAGGGGCGCCCGCGCAGTGCCATAACGATGGCCGAACACATCGGCGTGTTCGAGGAAAGCATCCCCGGTGACCATCGAGTCGAACATGTCGTCGTCCACGAAGTGGTAGTGCGCACCGTCGGTTTCACCCGGGCGGATCGGTCGTGTCGTGTGGGAAACGGACAGGCTGATGGCCGGGAGCCTCTGTGCCAGCGCGTTGGCGAGGCTGGTCTTGCCCGCCCCTGACGGCGCCGAGACGATAAACAGCGTTCCCCGCCCCGTCCCATCCCTGCTCATTCGATGTTTTGTACCTGCTCGCGCATCTGCTCGACCAGGACCTTGAGTTCGACACCGGCCTTGCTGGTATCCAGATCGGAACTCTTGGCAGCCAGGGTATTGGCCTCCCGGTTCAGTTCCTGCATCAGAAAATCAAGACGCCGGCCCACAGGTTCTTCCAGCGTCAGCGTATGCCGCGTTTCTTCCACGTGCGCCCCCAACCGGTCGAGTTCCTCAGCGGCGTCCATTTTCTGGGCCAGTACGGCCAGCTCCTGTTCCAGCCGGCCCGCTTCCACCTCTACGCCGAGATCCTCGACCCGTTTGAGTACGCGTTGACGCAGGGCTGCATGGATCGCTGGAAGATCCTGACGCAGATCCACCACCAGCGTATCGATCGCATCGCATCGTTCCAGGATCATTCTCGCCAGCTTTTTACCCTCACGTTCGCGCGTCGCGACCAGTTCGCCCAGGCACTCGTCGAGGGCCAACAGCGCGGCTTCGGCCACAGGGGTCACATCCATCTCGGTTTCTTCGATGACACCCGGCCAGCGGAGCAGCTGTGCCAGGTCTGCGTTGCCTGCCGGGCCCCATAATTCCTGCAGTTCCTGATAGGCGTTCCTGAGTTGTTCGGCGAAGTTCCGGTTGAGTTTGATTGCGGTCGCGGCAGCGCCCGGCTCCAATTTCAGACGCAGCACGCAATCGACCTTGCCGCGGCCAAGCCGCGCGGACACACGCTCGCGAACCTGACCTTCCAGGGCGCGCAAGTCTTCCGGTAGTCGCGGAGAGACTTCCAGGTAACGATGGTTGACGGAGCGTAGCTCCCAGGTGAGCTTGCCCCAGTCTGCCCGCACTTCACGTCGGGCAAAAGCGGTCATGCTGCGCGGCATCAGGCGTGAGTTCTACAAACGGCCGGTGGTGGTAAGCTTTATAGCACGGGGGAGACCTGTTTTCCTCATCACAGGCGTTTGGCAACACACAGCGGGCTTACTCCTTTCGCGATGAGCAACATTCGTCCAAGTGGGCGCGACCCCGACCAGTTGCGCCGGGTGAGTTTTCACCGGAATTACACCAAATATGCCGAAGGCTCGGTGCTGGTGGCTTTCGGCGATACCCGGGTGCTTTGCACCGCAAGCGTGGACAATCGCGTGCCTCGATTCCTGACGGGGCAGGGGGTTGGCTGGGTCACCGCGGAGTACGGCATGCTGCCCCGGTCCACGGGTCAGCGCATGCAAAGAGAATCCATGCGGGGGCGTCCCGGTGGTCGCACTATGGAGATTCAGCGTCTCATCGGTCGTTCGCTGCGAGCGGTGGTCAACCGCGCGGCGTTGGGGGAACGCACGCTCACACTGGATTGCGATGTCCTGCAGGCCGACGGCGGCACCCGGACAGTGGCCATCTGCGGGGCCTGGGTGGCGCTGGCGGACGCCACGCGCCGGATGCTCGAAAAGGGCGACATCAGGACCGACCCCATGCACGGTTGCGTGACCTCGGTGTCCGTGGGGATTTTCGGTGACACCCCGGTGCTGGATCTTGATTACGCGGAAGATTCCCAGGCCGAGGTGGATGTCAACGTGGTGATGAACGATGCCGGCGCGTTTATCGAAATCCAGGGCACCGCCGAAGGACACGCCTTTCGGCGTGGCGAACTGGACGCCATGCTGGATCTGGCAGAGACCGGCATCGCGCGTATCCGCGAACTGCAGCAAGCCGCGTTGGCGTCCGACGAACCCGTCTCCGGCTGATCCGATGCGCATCGTGCTGGCCACGGGCAATACCGGGAAGCTCAAGGAGTTGCAGCGGCTTCTCGCCGCCCTGGAGGTTGAGCTGATCCCCCAAACCGTCCTGGGTGTGGAGCCCGCGGAAGAGCCGGCACCCACCTTCGTCGAAAACGCTTTGCTCAAGGCCCGTCACGCCAGTTTACGCACCGGTCTTCCCGCCATTGCCGATGATTCGGGTCTGGTGGTGGACGCTCTCGGCGGCGCGCCGGGGGTATTATCCGCCCGATACGCCGGTGTGGGCGGTGACGATGCCGCCCACAACCGCAGGCTGCTGGAAGAACTGGCGGATGTGGCCGACGGTGAGCGCGGGGCGCGCTTTCGTTGCGCGGCCGTTTACCTGTCGAACGCGCAAGATCCCGTTCCGCTGATCGCCGAGGGAGTATGGGAGGGGCACATCGCCAGGTCAGCACGGGGTGCCGGTGGATTCGGGTATGACCCGTTGTTCATCGACCCCTGCCTGGGAAAGACCTCGGCGGAACTGTCCGATGAGGAAAAAAACCAACGCAGCCACAGGGGTCAGGCTCTGCGCGCCCTCGTCAGTGCGCTCCGGACACGGCTGTCGTGAGTGCGTCCGTGAGAGCACCTGAGAAGCCTGCAACCGTTGGACTGTACGTGCATCTGCCCTGGTGCGTTCGCAAATGCCCCTATTGCGACTTCAATTCCCATGCCATCAAGGGGGGGGCTGGCAGCGAACTGCCGGAGAAAAAATATGTGCAGGCGCTGCTGGCAGATCTGGATCAGGATCTTGGTGAGCCCGGTGTCGTCGTCAGCAGCATTTTTCTCGGTGGTGGTACCCCCAGCCTGTTTTCTCCATCTTCCATCGAGGCATTGCTCACGGGGATAGCTGATCGACTCCAGTTGACGGCGGATGCCGAGATCACCCTGGAAGCCAATCCGGGCACCGTGGAACAATCCCGTTTCGACGGTTTTCATGCTGCCGGAGTCAACCGGCTCTCTCTGGGAATCCAGAGCTTTGACGACGGAAAACTCAAGGCCCTCGGACGTATCCACGATGCGGGACAATGCCGCGCAGCGATCGAAGCAGCCCGCGCCGCCGGTTTCGACAATCTGAATCTGGATTTGATGTTTGCATTGCCGGAGCAAAGCGTGGAGCAGGCAATCCAGGACGTGCGTATCGCCCTGAGTTTTGCCCCCGAACATGTTTCGCACTATCAATTGACCCTGGAGCCCAACACCCTGTTTTATGCTCAGCCGCCGGCCCTGCCTGATGATGACAGCGCCTGGGACATGCAGCAGGGCGCGGGGGAGTTGCTGATCGGGGCGGGGTTGCACGCTTATGAGATCTCGGCCTGGGCCCAGACCGGCCGCGAGTGTCGCCATAATCTCAATTACTGGCGTTTTGGCGATTACCTGGGCATCGGTGCCGGGGCCCATGGCAAGTTCACGGCTGGCCAGCGCGTCACCAGGACGGCCAAACAGCGCCACCCCGCCGCGTATATGAACCAGGCGGCAGAGACGGGACGCATCCAACATGGCCGCCGCTTGAGCCGTGATGATCTGGTGTTCGAATTCATGCTCAACCGGCTGCGGCTGGCGGAGGGATGGACGCCGGCACAGTTCACCGCCGCCACGGGAGTCGACCCTGGCGCCATCCGGGTCTGTTTGGACCGGGCCCGGGAAATGGGGCTTTTGGAGTTCGATGGGGGACGGTGGACGCGAACCGCGCTCGGTGGGCGGTTTCTCAACGATCTGCAGGGACTGTTTCTGCCCCCGGAGCCGGTGCTTGCCGGGGGCGTGGGGCTGCCTTAGAATACGCTCCCTTTTGGCCCGGCCCACTGACACAACTGCGCCTGGCGTGGCCGTGAGACGATAAAGCAATGAAGCCTGATATTCATCCGGAATACAAAACCATGACGGTGACCTGCAGTTGCGGGAATACCTTCGAGACCCGTTCCACGCTCGGCGAGGATCTGCACGTGGAAGTCTGCTCTTCCTGCCATCCTTTCTTTACGGGCAAGCAGAAGATCATCGACAGCGGGGGTCGCGTGGATAAGTTCCGCAAGCGTTACGGCTTGAAATAACCGGCGGGATTCTCAGCCCGGATCCGGGCCGTCATTTTCCAGGAGCGTTTCGAGGCCCCGTTGATCGAGGCGGCGCATGGGTCGTCCGTCCACGGGACTCAGTGGCGCCCGGCGTATCGCGCCGGCGGGAAACACCGTGACATCCACATTGACGTCACCGGCCGCGAAACGGTACACGGGATAGTCTTCTTCTTCATCCCGGGTATAACGCATCCGGCGTTGCTCCATGTCGAAGGGAATGGTCCGCTCCTCCAGGAACAGAGCCAGCTCTTCGGGGGCGTCGGCAAAGACGTGGATCGCCACGGCGGAATGATCGTCGGCACTGCCGTCCAGCACCGCCCCTACCAGCCGGGGGCTGAAAGGTTCAAAGAAGCGCAGGGCTTCCAGGGCCGCTTGCCTCAGGGTGCGCAGTCGCACGGTGTGCCGGTCCCCGTGGAACAGGCGACGATACTCGACCAGGGCATTCTGGATCTCCGTATTGCGGGGAAGTTGGCCGATGTCGCGCACCCCCAGTCGTTCCGCGGCCTTGCGTTTGGCGACGCCGTAATCCCGGATACCGTGATCCAGCATGATCCTGGCAGCTTCCTGCGCCACGCGTTGACGTCCGTTGTGGTGGGTTCTGGGTCGGCTGCCGTTTCGGCGACGAGGCATTGATCGATGGTTTCGGTCAGAAGCCGGATTCTCAAGTGTCCAACAACCGCTCGTGCCTGTCTACCCCAACGGCCAGGTTCAGAAGAGGTCGTAGGGGTTTTCTTCTTCTTCTGCGTGCGGGTGTGCGGTTCCGGTGATTCCTTGTCCGTGATCCGGCAGGGCATCTGACATGAACACCTCGAGTATTGCGTCCGGGTTATCCGCGGCTGCCGCCAGACCGGTTTCCGGATCGATGCGCACCGTAACGATGCCCGGGGGCATGGCGGGTGAGTGCTCGGGTACGCCGGACAGGGCGGTTTCCATGAACTCAATCCACATGGGCAAAGCGGCGCGTCCACCGACTTCCAGATCGCCGAGCGGGTCGAAGCGATCAAAACCCACCCAGGCACTGACAGCCAGATGATGATTGAAGCCGGAGAACCAGGCGTCGCGCTGTTCATTGGTCGTTCCGGTCTTGCCATGCAGGTCGCTCCGGCCCAGGGCAAGTGCCTTGCGGCCGGTTCCCCGGCGAATCACATCTCGCAGCATGGTATTGACGATATACGCGTTCTGTTCGTTGAGAGCGCGTTTTGCCACGCGAAAGGGTGGCGGCGTGGGCGGCCCGAAACCGTCGCCGGCGAACATCCCGCCGATATCAGGGATCGGGTCCAATCGCACGAAATCTTCTTCCCCATCGCACTCGGGGCAGGCTGTCAACGGTCTCGCCCGGTAAACCTCTTCGCCGGCGCTGTTGAACACCGTCTCGACCAGGTAGGGTTCGATGCGGAACCCACCGTTGGCAAAGGTCGCAAAAGCAGTTGCCATGGTCAGGGGGGGCATGGCAGCGCTCCCCAGCGCCAACGACAGATCCCGGGGTAACCGGTCTTTGGGAAAACCGAAACGGCCAAGGTAGTCCCGGGCATAGTCCACTCCGATGCCCCGCAACACGCGGATGGACACCAGGTTGCGCGAATTGACCAGAGCCTCCCGCAACCGGGTGGGGCCGTAGAATTTCTGGCTGAAGTTTTCCGGCCGCCAGGTGGCTTCCAGCTGCGGGTCGTCGAAGACCACCGGCGCATCATTCACGATAGTCGCCGGGGTATAGCCTGCCTGCAGCGCCGCAGAATAGATGAACGGCTTGAAGCTGGAACCCGGTTGGCGGGCGCTCTGCGTGACCCGGTTGAACTTGCTCAGGGAAAAATCGAAGCCGCCGACCAGCGCGCGAATCGCACCGTCCCGCGGCTGCAAGGCTACGAGTGCCCCCTGAACATCCGGGATCTGTGCCAGCTGCCAGCCGCCTTCTTCCGTGCGGCGGATCCTGACTACATGGCCCGGTTGCAGCACCTCGTCCACCGTCGAAGGATTTGCTCCGCGCCGGTTTTCGTTGACATAGGCATTAGCCCAGGCCACTGCATCCATGTCGAGCGTGACGACCATTTCGTCGCCGATATAAAGAATGGCCTGTTCGGCAGTGACCTCCACGACCAGCGCCGGCGCCAGACCGCTCACCTCGCGGAAATCCGTCAGTACACCATCCCAGGCATCCGTGTCGACTTCCCCGCTGAGGGTCACTTTCGACTCCGCGCCCCGGTAACCGTGTCGCCGGTCGTAATCCAGCAGAGCGTTGTGCAGGGCTGTGTTGGCGGCCAGTTGCAAACGCCCCGACAGCGTCGTGAAAACCCGGTACCCGCCCGTGTAGGCTTCGTTCCCAAAGCGCTCGACCATATCGGCCCGCACCATTTCGGCTGCGTAAGAAGCCGAAACTTCCGCCGCCGCACCGTGCAAACCGGCTGTGACCGGCGCCACCACGGCTTCCAGATACTGGTCTTCATTGACGTAACCGAGTTCCAGCATGCGAGCGAGCACGTAATCCCGGCGCGTTATCGCCCGCTGCGGGTCCACGATGGGGTTGAAACGGGACGGCGCTTTGGGCAGCCCGGCGATCATGGCGGTCTGGGCCAGGGTCAGTTGGTCCAGTTCGGTGGCGTAATAGACATGGGCGGCGGCCACCACGCCGTAGGCCCGGTTGCCCAGGTAGATTTTGTTCAGGTAGAGCTCGAGGATCTCGTCCTTGTTCAGTTCGCGCTCGATCTTCAGGGCCAGGAAGATCTCGTTGAATTTGCGCAGAAAGGTCTGCTCGAAACTCAAAAAGTAGTTGCGGGCCATCTGCATGGTAATGGTGGATCCGCCCGGGCCCTTTTCGCCGGTGCGGACCAGGTGCCAGGCAGCCCGGATCAGGCCCCGGTAGTCCACTCCCGGGTGCTCGTAATAACGGTCATCCTCGGCCGCCAGGAAGGCCTGGATCAGGGTTTGGGGCACATCCTCCACGGTGACCGGGGTGCGCCGTTTTTCCCCGAATTCGGCCACCAGCTGGCCTTCCCGCGTATAGACCTTGAGGGGTACTTGCAAACGGATGTCTCTGAGGTCCGCGAGGCTTGGCAGGCCCGGGGCCAGCGCCAGATAGGCGATTCCCACCCCCAAAGTGACCATTAGCGCCCCGCTGAGGAGCATTCGGACCGCCAGGCGAAGCAAAACAAGGCCTCTACGGCCCCTGTGGCCGTTTTGGGGGCGATCAGGGCGGGTTCCGGGGGTTGTGATGGGCGTCATGGTATCGGCCGGGGGTCCGGATTATAAAGCACTGGCTGGGGGGCGACCGGAGCTCAGGTCCAATAATTGCTTTGTTGATAACGTGTTGAGTTTGGTATTTAATGTCAACATCCGGAATTGATCCCTAAGGGCTGATTTTAAAGAAAAAAACGTGTTTTCCCTCCGGCCCAGCACCCCCCCGGTGGTTGGTCTCGACATCAGTTCGACCGCCGTCAAGCTCCTGCAGTTCAGCAGGAGCAATGGCCGCTATCGTGTCGAACATTACGCCAGCGAGCCCCTTCCCGCCAACGCGATCACCGAAAAGAACATCGTCGAAGTCGAAGCGGTGGGCGAGGCCATCCGGCGCGCGGTACAGCGATCCGGCAGCAAGGCCAGGCATGCGGCGGTGGCGGTAGCCGGTTCGGCGGTGATCACCAAGGTGATCCCCATGCCCGCTGATCTGACCGAGGACGAACTCGAAACGCAGATCGAGTTGGAGGCTAACCAGTACATCCCCTATCCCCTCGAAGAGGTCAACCTGGACTTCGAGGTGCTGGGTCCCGCGGAGGGCAACCCCAATCTGATCAATGTGCTGCTGGCCGCGTCGCGGGCAGAAAATGTTGATGTGCGTGTCGCCGCCGTGGAGCTGGGTGGCCTGGTCGCTCAATGCGTGGACGTGGAAGCCTTCGCGATGGAAAACGCCCTGACCCTGCTGGATGCGGGTAGCGAACCTCCCGAGACGCGCGGCGTCGTGGATATCGGCGGGACGATGACGACGCTCAATGTCGTCCGGCGCGGTCGCAACATCTATACACGCGAACAGGTTTTTGGTGGGAAGCAACTCACCGAGGAGATCGTCCGGCGCTATGACCTGTCTTTCCAGGAAGCGGATCTGGCCAAGCGTCAGGGGGGACTGCCGGAGAGTTATGAACTGGACATCCTCGAGCCGTTCAAGGAACAGCTCGTCCAGCAAGTCAGCAGGGCGCTGAAGTTTTTTTTCGGGTCCAGCGAACTCAACGAAGTGGACCAGATCGTGCTCGCCGGCGGTTGCTCGTCTATCGAAGGCGTGGCCGACATGGTCGAAGAACGTCTGGAGTTCCCGACGATCGTTGCCAACCCGTTTGCTCACATGTCGGTGGCCTCTCGTGTGCAGCCGGCGTTACTGGAACGCGACTCGCCGACGCTGATGATTTCCAGCGGTCTGGCTTTGCGCAGTTTCGGGTGACCGGAGGTAGAAACTCATGCCGCACGTTAATCTGCTGCCATGGCGCGAAGAGCGCCGCAAGGAGCGACAGAGACAGTTCCTGAGCCTGCTCCTGCTTGCAGTGGTGGCGACGGCGGCGGTTTTCGGGCTGATGACTTTTCAGATGAACCAGGTGATCGGTTATCAGCAGGCGCGCAATGGCTATCTCGACCGCGAGATCCTGATTCTCGATAAAAAGATTGCCGAAATCAAACGACTGGAAGCGACCAAGGCTCGTCTCCTCGCGCGCAAGGAAATCATCGATCAGCTGCAGGCTAACCGTTCGCAGATGGTTCATCTGTTTGACGAGTTGGTCAAGACGCTCCCGGAAGGTGTTTATCTGACGACCATCCAGCAGAACGGTCAGTTACTCATGCTGGGCGGCGTCGCGGAGTCATCCGCGCGCGTTGCCGCGTATCTTCGAAATCTCGATGCTTCGACCTGGCTGCATGATCCGTGGCTGGAACAGATCCAGGCCACGGAAACCAATACGACACGGGTGCAGAACTTCAGCCTGCGCGTCAGCCTGATACCGAGAACCCTCGAAGAAGACGTGAGATCGGGGATGTAGTCATGGACTTATCGCGAATCAACGAACTTGATTTTGAGAACCTGGCCACATGGCCGATGCCGGCCAAGGTGATTCTGGTGACGGCCATGTGCGCCGTATTGCTGGGTGCCGGTTACTGGTTCAAGACGCGCGATCAGCTCACGGAGTTGGAGGGATTGCGGGCGCACGAGATCGAGCTCAAGGAGACCTTTGAGTTCAAGCAGGAGAAGGCCGCCAACCTGGAGGCTTACAAACTGCAACTCGAGGAGATGAAGCAGATATACGGCGCGATGCTGCGGCAGTTGCCGAGCAAGACCGAGATGCCGGAACTGCTGGTCGATGTGTCGCAATCGGCTCTCGCGAGCGGTCTGGAAACGGAACTGTTCCAGCCTGGCGCCGAGGTTTTGAAGGACTTTTTTGCGGAACAACCCATCGCTCTTCGAATGACGGGCGATTACCACAGCTTCGGCACCTTTATCTCTACCGTGGCGGCGTTACCACGCATCGTGATCCTGACATTGCATGACATTTCGCTGCGTCCGGCAACCGGCGGAGACCTGATCATGGAAGGGACCGCCAAGACCTACCGTTACATGGAAGAGGACGAGGAATCTCCCGGACAGAGCGACGCGGAAGCGGGAACAACCGGTTCATGATGGTGCGCGTCTTATCGTTGCTTGTGTTGACGCTGGTGCTTGCCGCCTGCGGCACCCGAATGCGTGATCTGGATCAGTACGTGGCCGATGTGAAATCGCGCACCTTCGGTCAGCTCGAGCCCTTGCCCGAGATCCGGCCCTACGAGACTTTTACATACGATGCCTACGACTTGCGTGATCCATTCACGCCGTCGAGCTCGATCATGGCAGAGCGGCGGCCTTCCGCCAACGGTCTGCGGCCGAACTTTGATCGGCGGCGGGAACCCCTTGAGGCATTCCCGTTGGATGCTCTGCGAATGGTTGGAACGCTGGAGCGTTCCGAGAACCAGTTCGGGCTGATACAGGATGCAACCGGTCTGGTCCACCGTGTGCAACCAGGAAATTACATCGGTCAGAACTACGGGGAAATAACCAGTATTGCCGAAAACAAGATCCAGGTGCTTGAGATCGTCGCTGACGGTCTCGGTGGCTGGATGGAGAGGGACGCAGGCCTGAATTTGACGGATTGACCCGGGTGAGGTGACAAAAATGACTACTTTCTCAAGGGGGAAGGCAAGAATCGCACGAACGGGGGCGCTGGTTGCGGCACTCATGCTGTTGACCACTTTGCCGCCGTTGGTCCAGGCCGAATCTGTACTGAAACAGATCACGCACAACCCGCTGCCGGGTGGGGACGTGGAAATCGTGTTGCATCTGGACGGCGCTGTCTCGGAACCCAGCAGTTTTTCCATCGACGATCCGGCCAGGGTGGCTATCGATCTCCCGGAAACGCGCAGCGATCTGAATTCCCGGTCGGTCACGATCGGCTCGGGCGCGGCGCGTAATGTGACCATCGTTGAGGCCGGTGGACGCACTCGTGTCGTAGTCAACCTGTTCCGGGCGGTGCCCTACGACGTTCGCGTCGCCGGCAACCGCGTGATCGTGACCCTGGGTGATACCGGGCCCACCGGCCTGAGCGTCGCCGATACAAGTGATGTGGTCATGTTGGAAAGTGAAAGGGCCACGCTCAACAACGTGGATTTCCGGCGTGGGATGGAGGGTGAAGCGCAAATTCTTGTGGATCTTACTTCCTCTGGCGGCGGTGTCGATATCCGTCAGGAACCGGGCAAACTCATCGTGGAACTCTACAACGTGGCCGTGCCCCCGGCTCTGGAGCAGCGTCTGGATGTAATGGATTTCGCCACGCCGGTGAAATTTGTCGACAGTTTTTCGGATGGTCAAAACGCCAGAATCGACATCACTATCGTCGGCGAATATGAGCACTTCGCTTATCAGGCAGGGGGTGAGCTTGTCATCGAAGTTCGTGAACTGGGTGTCGAAGAAGAGGAAACCATGCTGGCCGAGGAAGAGGCCTATAGCGGTGACCCGGTGACCTTCAATTTCCAGAACATCGAGATCCGGGCCGTGTTGCAGTTGCTGGCGGATCTTACGGGTCTCAACATGGTCGTCAGCGATTCGGTGCAGGGCAACATTACGCTGCGCCTCGTCAACGTGCCCTGGGACCAGGCCTTCGACATTGTCTTGCGTACCAAGGGATTGGACAAACGCCAGACCGGCAACGTGGTCTGGGTCGCGCCGGCATCGGTAATCGCTGAGCGCGAGAAGGCCGAACGGCTGAACAGCCAGGAAGTAGAGCAACTGGCGCCCCTGATAGGCGCCACGATTCGGCTCAACTACGCGAAGGCTGCTGATGTGTCGAGTCTGCTCAATGAAGAACAGTTCATCTCAACTCGTGGGTCGGTCAGCGTGGACGAGCGCACCAACACGCTGATCATCAGCGAGACGGCGGCCAAGATCCAGGAGATCCGGGATCTCGTTGTTGTGTTGGACGTGGCCGTGGAGCAGGTGCTGATCGAATCACGCATCGTGATCGCCACGCAGGATTTCAGCAGGGAACTGGGCGTGCGACTCGGTTTCACTTCTGCCTACGAAGACAGCAATGGTAACATCTACACGACTTCCGGTACTCTGGCAGCTACGGATGACCTTGGGAACCAAGCTGCCTTCAACCGGATTAACGGCAACCCGACTTTTCCGTTGATCGTGCCGGGTCCGCCCGGATCGGGTCTCACGGTGCCTAATCTGGGTAATCGGCTCAATGTCAATCTTCCGGCGCCGGACGCGGTGGGGTTTCTGGCTTTCGGCATCCTGGGTGACAACTACCTCCTCGATCTGGAGATATCGGCGGCCGAAAAGGAAGGCCGTGGCGAAGTCATCTCCACACCCCGCGTGATCACAGCCAACCAGCAGACGGCGGTTATCGAACAAGGCGTGGAGATCCCGTTCCAGCAGGCCACGTCCAGTGGCGCCACGGCGGTGAGCTTCAAGAAAGCCGTGTTGAGTCTGACGGTGACGCCGCTGATCACGCCGGATAACAGAATCATTCTGGATCTTGATGTGCATCAGGACAGCGTGGGTGAGGTCGTGCCCACGGGCAGCGGCGGTGTCGTGCCCAGCATCGACACGCGCCAGGTTCAGACACAGGTACTTGTGGACGACGGCGACACGGTGGTGCTCGGCGGTATCCTCGAGCACAGACGCACCGAAACGGAGCAGCGTGTTCCCTATCTCGGATCGCTTCCGGTAATAGGTGGACTCTTCAGATCCCGCCTGATCGAAAACGACAAGGCGGAACTGCTGATTTTTGTTACGCCACGAATCCTTCGCGACAATTTGGGGGCAGCGGAGGCTAACTGACCGGTAATCGGGACTAATAAATCTACAACAAACTGGGAGTCTGATATGCGAAAACTGGTTCAGGGGGTCACACTGCTTCTGGCCGCGGCGGTATTGCCCGGATGCGGCGGGGGTGGGGGAAGCGATGGCGGAATTGCAGCGCCCCCGACGCCGCAGCAGATCACCATTACGATCACCGCGGTGTCGTCGCAGATACCCGCCAATACCTTCGGTATCCAGCCGTTTCTGGGCTCGCCCTTTATTGCCCAGATCATTATCGATGTCAGGAACCCCGGTGGGTCGCCCGTTGCCAATGGAACACTGGTCAACGTATCGGTTGCGCCGGTGAGCGTCGGTGCGTTCTCGACCCTCGATGATCCGGATACGGATGACGTCAACGAGTTTTTCCTGCTTCTGGGGCAAGGTTCGGTGCCGACCGTCAGCGGTCAGGCGCTGATCTTCTTCCATTCCTTTGATCAGACCGGGACGTCAACCATCAGTGTGTCGGCAACGGATCCGAACACGGGCAACGACGTTCAGAACACGATCGTCATCCAGGTCATCAACGCAGCCAATACCGGGCTACCGTCGCAACTCAACTTCATCGTCGGTACCGCGCCCCAATATGTGCAAGGCTCCGGTGGTCAGGATAATCGTGTGTTCCAGGTCCAGATCCTGGACGCCGGCGGCTTGCCGGTGGATCCTGCCGAGTTCCTGTCCGGCGTGACGCCGTCCACTTTCAACAACCTGCGTCTGAGAATCACCGGTGCCAGCAAGCTCGACGGTGGCTCCTTCAAGGGCGCCGGCCCCACTTTGTTAGGTATCGACGCCAACGGCGTTGCGCAGGACGACGAAACCATCTTTCTTGGAACCACCCAGGGCATCGCGACAGCGACCATTCGAAGCGGGAGTGATCCCGGGACCTTTACCGTGGAAGCCACCGCGGACAGGGCCGACAACAACGTGGATAACGGGATCCAGGACCCCGTGAGCGATACCCGCGGGTTCACGATCAGCGATGGCCAGTTGTTTGCGTTGACCATTACCGTGCCGGACACCAACTCGATCGAGATCAACCGGGTGTTCCCGGAGATTGAGTTCGAAGGCGATATCCCGCCCGATCCGGACGGGACCTACAGCCTGACGGTCAGCGTCATCGCCACCGACCGCGGCGGCAATCCGCCGGTATCCGCCACCGAGATCAGTTTCGGGGTGGTGGACGCGCCCGTCATCGGATTCCCCGAACTGGGTTCGGGTTTCTTCGGCATGAGCGGATTCGACGGCAACCCGGTGGAAGGTGGCACGGGTTTCTTCGCGCCGGGCGGAGACTTTGTCAGCAAGGGCATCGGCGCCGGGCCTGGCGATTCACTGGTGCTGTTTGGCAAAGACGTCCCGGGCAACTCGGACCATGAGAGCCAGCGGATCGTGTCGGCGGTGACAGGGCCCACCACGCTGACCGTGACTCAGAACTTCAATCTCAACGACGTCACCGGCGTCGGTGTCGATGACGGCGCCGTGATCCCCTATGTCGTCGGACGGGCGCAGGTGGGCAACATCTCAACGCCGGCCGTGACCAACACCGAGGGCGTCGCCACGACTCAGCTGACTTACCCGGTGAGCCGTCTGGGCCAGGCCACGGTCGTGTGGGCCCAGGGTTCCGGCGGTCTTGCCAAAGGCCAGGGCAAGGACAAGGGCCAGGGCAGGGACAAGGGCCTGGTGCAGAAAACCGTGGCCGACGCGGAAATCCTGCTCTATCCGGGTGTGGCGCCGGCCACCTTTGCCGTGTTCGCCGAGCGCATCCCCGCCAACACCACCATCGATATCCTCATGTGTCTGGTGGATGCGCTGGGCGCGCCTTTGCAGGGCGTTCCCATCCGATTCGTCGTCGCCAACCCTGAAGGCGCCACGGTGACGGTGGACGGCGATTCCTCCAATTCCGGGTTCCTGGACGATTTCACCGGACCCGATGGTTGCGCCGTGGCCACCATTACCAGCTCCAGCGTGATCGCGGGGCAGGACGACATCGAGATCGTCTTCTCCGTGGGCGGCTTGTTCGACACCCTGGTCATCATTGCTCCCGGTCAGTCGGTGCTGTTCGCCATCCCGAGTTCGATCAGCGCTGTGGCCGATCCCGTGGGTCCGCCAATTGAGCCGCCGCTGGATCCCCCAGGAAACCAGGCTATTACGCTGCGATTACTGGATGGCAGCGGCGAGGGTATCGAAGGGGTACAGCTTACCGGCGCCTGCAGCGGCGGTGTCGCCCTGATAGCGAACCCGGGCGTGACCAACTTCAACGGCGCGACCTTCGCCACGATCCTCTATGTGGATTCGGGCGATTGTGTCTTCACCACGCCCACCGGGACGCCGACGGCCAACGTCAGTGTGACGGTGGTGGTCCCTGAGTAAGGGAAAGCAGCAAGGCAGACAAGCGGCGGCCCCTGACTAACACCCGGGGGCCGCCGTTTCTTTTGTGGCAGGGAAAGTCAGGAACTCTTTTTGCCGGTCTGCGGCGGGAGCGGGAACGGCGTGACCGTATCGCCGGCGTCCATGTCCCTGATCTTGCACACGCCACGCTTGTCCACTTCTTCCACACGTATGACGGCGTGCATCGGCACGTGAAAACGCTTCACTCGCGCGAACTCGTCACGCAGCTTTTCCTCCGAGGGGTCCACGACGACGTTGGCGGTTTCGCCGAATACCAGGTCACCCACTTCCACGAATCCGTAAAGACCGCTGCTGGAAACCTCGCGGGCATAGATCTCGTAGACCTTGCCGTGGTTCAGGAAGATGACTTTGTAGATCTGGTTTCTGGCCATGCCGGCGCTTTAACGACCCAGCAGGAAATCGCGTCCGGCGAGGTGCAATACGACGCCTTCGGGAACGACTTGCCGTACCAGAATCCCGCTGTCTTCCATGGTGTCGCCTTCCTGGTACCGCCGCATGTTGATCAACACGAAGCGTTGCGCGGGATCCTGGGTATACATGTGGACGTTCAGCGCCAGAGGCGGCAGTTGCGAACGGAAACTCCATGTCAGTTCCCGGACGAGGGGCGGTCCCGGTTCTTTTACTTCGGGTTCTTGCGCCTCGGGCTCATTTTTGGCCTCGAAGCGTTCGCCCGCCAAGGCGGTCAGGTCGTCCAGGGGGTTCGGTGAGGAACCCACGTCCGCGATGGCCTCCGTCGCCGGTGTTTCGGTGTCTGGGGGAGACGAAACCTCCGCGAGAGCATCCGTTCCAGGTTCCGATTGATTTGTCCCGGTGACCGGGGCGGCGGCCTCGCTTGTTGAAGTCACTGCTTCCGGTGCGGAATCGTTCGCGATTGCTTCGTCATCCGGTCGCGCCGCTTCGGTCTTCCCGGTGTCGTCGGGTCTGCGTTTGCCGGCCGCGCGTCTGACCCGGTCCGCCACAGCGACATGCGTGGTGGTTTTTTTGCCGGGGGCAGTCGTCCCGGGCGCTGTCGTCTCCGGGGTCGAGGCGGTCCCGGCAGGGGCAGAGGATGTTTGGGGCGCGCCATCCGGATCGCCGCTGGTAGCCAGCCAGACTCCCAGGGCGCTGCCGGCTCCCAGTACCAGGACGGTCACCAGGACCATGGGCCAGCGGCCACCACGGCGGGCCGTTGACGGTGGCATCCGGGTGAGATCCGGGGGTTGGCCGGAACGCCGCCGGGCTTCGGATTTTTTCAGTGCTTCGAGGATGTACGACATGGCGCGGTGCGGATTCAGGCTCTCGGTGCGGCGCTTTGCGTGGCCGAGGATGCGGATTCCAGGCGTTCGAGACGCGGACCCGCGGGATGTCTGAACAGACTCATCGCGAACAAAAGAGTTCGCTCACCGATGACGCCGTCCGGGTTCAGCCCGCGGGAGATCTGAAAGGATTCGGTCCAGCTCCTGAGAGTGTCGTCGAAACGACCCACTTCCGGACCCGGGTCAAACTCCGGGTCGATGGCATTGACCTGGGTTTTGAACCAGGACACGGCGTCCCCTTCATCTCCGGGGCTTAGTGGAACCGGCTCCTCAAAGGGCGCCTCCCAGGCGACGGAGAACTCGCCGGCCCATCCGGCATCCACCGTTGTCATGGGCACGGTCCGGTCTGTGCCCGATACCCGCAGGCTCACGGTGGTTTCGCCCATCCCGGTCAGGAGCGCGTCCGAACCGTCGCTGAGATGCAAAATCACCGGGCGGTCCAGCCAGCGCACGCGGTCCCAGTCTCCGGACAGGCGCGTGCAGCTCAGCCCGGCATTTTTTGCCATGCCGCAACCCGGCCTGTCACCGAAGGAGTCATTGTTGGCGGAATCGCCGCCGAAGGAGCCGCTGAACATGCCGGGGTCCCGTTCCCACAGGGCCAGCAGCGCCTGCCAGGCCGTTGCCGAGGTGTTCGGTCCGGCCATGGCGACGGCCAGCTCCTCCGAGGCATCCGGGTTTTCGGGGTCGGTCCACAAGCTGTGGGCCACTGCCGCTGCGCCAAGGACTGAGATCAGGGCAGCCGCTCCCCACACCCAACGCCGGCGCCGGGTGCCCAGCACCTCATCGGCTGCCCGGTTGACTATCGTTGACGTAACCCGGGCGCGTTCGGAACTGTAGGCGCCCAGCAGCGCGCGATCGGCGATGACATTCACCAGGCGCGGCACCCCGTCCGAGCGGCGATAAAGGCTGCGCAACGCCTGGCGGGAGAACAAACGACGCTGCGCGCCCGCCACATTGAGCCGGTGCTCCACGTAGTGTCTGGTTTCCTCCCGGTCCAGCGGTAACATGTGGTAACGCGCGGTCACGCGCTGAGCCAACTGGCGCAGATCAGGCGCCCCCAGCAAGGTGCGCAGTTCCGGTTGCCCCACCAGGATTATTTGCAGGAGTTTCTGGGTGTCTGTTTCCAGGTTGGTCAGCAGGCGGATCTGTTCGAGGGCGTCGCGATCCAGGTTCTGGGCCTCATCGATGATGACCGCAATCTGCAGGCCTTCCGCGTGAGCCTTGAGCAAATAGCGGTTCAGCGCATCCACGAGCACCTTGATGCTGGTGGTGCGTTTCGGATAGCTGATACGCAGTTCATCGCAGATCGATGCGACCAGTTCGGCGGGGGTGAGTCTGGGGTTGAGAATCAGCGCAATCTGGACTTCGTCCGGCAGCTGGTCCAGCAAACAACGGCACAGGGTCGTCTTCCCCGTGCCCACCTCACCGGTAACCTGCACAAAACCGCCACCGCCGCCACGACCGATGCCGTAGAGCAGATGAGCCAGTGCGTCCTGGTGCTGGCGGCTGAGAAAGACGAAGCGCGGGTTGGGTGTAATGGAAAAGGGCGCTTCGGACAACCCGAAATAGCCGTAATACATGATCCGGCGATGTTAGCAGAAACGGGGTGTTTTCCGACCCTGAGGCCTGCGGCGTACCCGGCGTCGAATCGGGCATGCTGGAGGGGGGGCAACGGCGGTGCATAATGGACCTGTACACGGCAGCCCGGCCCAACCCGCGGCCCGGTGGGTGGCGAGGATGTCCCGGAAAATCCGGCAAGGAAGAAGTCCCCTGTGAATTTCACGAACAATTCCACCAGCCATTCCACGAGCAAGGCCACCATCGAACTGGAACAGCGGTTCTGCGCCAACAACTACAACCCCCTGCCCGTGGTGCTGGTACGGGGAGAGGGTGTGCATGTCTGGGATGACCGGGGCAACCGCTACCTGGACATGATGAGCGCCTACTCGGCGGTCAGTCACGGTCACGCGCACCCCCGGCTGGTGAAGGTCCTGCAGGAACAGGCGGGCACCCTGTCCGTCGTGTCCCGGGCTTTCTACAGCGATCGTCTGGCGCCGTTTCTGGAACGTCTGTGCGGACTCACCGGGATGGATGTGGCGTTACCCATGAATACCGGAGTCGAAGCGGTGGAGACCGCCATCAAGGCCGCGCGCAAGTGGGCATACGACGTCAAGGGTGTCGAGGCAGACCAGGCCGAGATCATCGTTTGTGACGGTAATTTCCATGGGCGCACCACCACTGTTGTCGCGTTTTCTTCGGAAGCCGGGTACCGGGAGGGTTTTGGGCCGTTTGCGCCGGGATTCAAACGCATTCCCTATGGCGATGCGGGTGCGCTGGAAGCCGCCATCACCCCGAACACGGCGGCGTTTCTGGTGGAACCCGTACAGGGCGAAGGCGGCATCATCATTCCGCCCGAGGGGTATCTCAGGACTTGCGAGGAACTGTGCCGCAAGAACAATGTATTGCTGATCTGCGACGAGATACAAACGGGTCTGGGAAGGACCGGGGCAGTGTTGGCCAGTCATCACGAAGGCGTACGACCGGATGGCGTGACTCTGGGCAAAGCCCTGGGCGGCGGATTGTTGCCGGTGTCTGCCTTTGTGGCGCGTCGCGAGCTTATGGATGTATTCACGCCGGGTACGCACGGGAGCACATTCGGCGGCAATCCGCTGGCAGCGACGGTAGCGCTGGAAGCGCTCGACGTGATGGTGGATGAAAAGCTCGTCGAGCGATCCGCGGAGTTGGGCGCGTATTTTCTCGAGAAACTTCAGACCATCAAGAGCCCGCTGATCCGGGAGGTTCGCGGTCGCGGGTTATTCATTGGCGTGGAAGTCGACCCGGAACGCATCAGCGCATGGTCATTGTGCGAACGCCTTCTCTCGAAAGGAATTCTGAGCAAGGATACGCACGAAACCGTGGCACGCTTTGCGCCGCCACTGATCATTACACGGGAACAGGTGGACTGGTCCTTTGAACAGATTCGTGAAGTATTCGTGGAAATGGAAGAGGTAGCGAAGGCCAGCTAGCCGACAGCGGGCGAACTACTCGTCTTCTTCGAATTTCTGTTTGCGGTCGGCCTCTTCAGCCGTCTGATAACTCACGTGTCCGCTGATGTAATCGTTGAGCGCCGTCAGGTCTTCGTGGTAAGGCTCCAGGCACTCCCCATACATGCTGGCCAGCAGTTCATAGGTGGCGTACTCAATCTGTCGATGGACGTCCACATCGGTGACCATGCCGTTGCGATCGAACTGCACGGTAAGCATCAGATCACCATCCTTCAGCGCGGCGGCGCCTCTTACGAAGGGTTTTTCCGGCGGGATCGGTTTCTTGCGCCCGACGATTCCCAGGCCGCCGCCATCGCCTTCGCTGTAGCGATAGTCCACCGTGGTCTCGAAACCGGTCGCCAGGCGATTGAGATAGCCGGAAAAGACGGCTTCGCTGGGGAGCACGCACTGTTCGCCGGCCGCGTTCGCGGCTGCCGGGGTCAGCATCAGGGCCATCGCGGGGATCAACCCGTATGCAAAGTGTTTTTTGTGCATGGTTTTTTCCTCGCAGGCGTTGCATTCTAACCGATTGGACCAGGCAGTCACCCTGGCATCCCTGGTGTCCGGCCCCCGTTCCCCTGTGCAAGAATTGAGCATTCCAGCAAGCCGAGGTAACAGCCATGGTCGCCATACGTGACGCCAACCCTGACGATCTGGAGGTCATCTGCGAGTTCAACGCTTGCATGGCTGCCGAGACCGAGAACCGGGCTCTCGATCTCGAATGTCTGCACGCAGGTGTCCTGCGGGTGTTGAATGATCCCGGTCGCGGGCGGTATTTTCTTGCCGAAGTGGACGGACGGGTTGTGGCGCAGACTTCGGTCACTTTTGAATGGAGTGATTGGCGAAACGGCTGGTTCTGGTGGTTGCAAAGCGTCTATGTTCGTCTCGAAGTTCGCGGTACCGGCGTATTCCGCACGCTGCTGGAACACATCGAATCCCGCGCCCGGGCGGCCGGTGACGTGCGCGGCATCCGCCTGTACGTGGACAGCGACAACAAGGAGGCCGCACGTGCCTATGACCGGCTCGGGTTGCCCGTATCGTCTTACCTCATGCGGGAAAAGCACTTCGTCACCGCGCGAGGTTCCAGAGCCCTGTGCTAGGCTTGCGCCCGGGGATACCCCCGGATACCCCGGACACGACCCCGGAAAATAATCCTTGGCTGACCCGACTTTCCAATCAGATCCCGAGGCAGATCCCGAGGCAGATCCCGAGGCAGATCCCGAGGCAGATCCCGAGGCAGATCCCGAGGCAGCCCCCCAGGCAGATCCCGAGGCAAGCATCAGGCAACGCAGGCGTAAGGCGCGCCGCACGGCGTTGCTGCTTCTGGGGGTTGCTCTGGCCGTATACTTCGGCTACATCTACTACAGGTACTGCTGCGGATCATGACAGCGCGAACGCAACACGACGCGAACCGGAAACTGGCTGGACGACTGGTCATCTTCGCGGTCGGCATGTTCGGTTTCGGTTTCCTGCTGTGGCCCCTGTATAACGTTTTTTGCGACATCGCCGGCCTCAACGGCAGGGGATCAGGTCTCGTTGAAGCCAGCGTCATCGAAACGCGAATCGACTCAAAGCGCCTGGTGACCGTGCAATTCGATGCCAACGTGAACAGCGAATTGCCCTGGGATTTCGAGCCCGTGGAGTTCGCCATGAAGGTGCATCCGGGTGAGCTTTCGGTCGCGAGCTATATTGCGAAGAACACGAGCGCCGAGGTGATCGTGGGTCAAGCCGTGCCGAGTGTCGCGCCGGGCCGGGCAGCGCCGTATTTCAAGAAGACGGAATGTTTTTGCTTCACGCAACAGACACTGGAAGCCGGCGAAGAGCGGGAGATGCCGGTGCACTTCATCATCGATCCGGATCTGCCGGAGGATGTCCGGACCGTAACGCTGTCTTATACGTTCTTCAGGAGCGAAACGCCGGAGCCGTCCGGTTCCTGAGCGTTGTCATTCGGATCGTGGTCCCGCTGCCGTCGGCTGCACGGGCATGGCGCTGTGAGGACGGATAACCCCCGTAGCAAAACCGGCCATCAGCAGGAGTACCAGCACGATAGACAGGCCGATCCGCCAACTCAGGGCATGAACCGTGCGCGTCGTAGTACCGCGGTCCCTGGCCAGGAACATAAAACCGGCCGTCAGGTTCCAGATGATGAGGACCAGCATGAGGACCAGGAGTATCTTGAACACGGCATCGGCTCGGGGAACAGCGAGTTCGCAGTATACGCCCGCGCGAATCTCATGAGACGGCGCGTCGCCATGCTCTTGTTTGCCGGTCTGGTCCTCGCAGGCCTGGTCTCTCTGGGCAACTGGCAGAGCCAGCGCGCTGAAGAGAAAGATCAACTGCTCGTTGGGTACGCTGTCGGTCGTGAGGCAGAACCGGTGATGGTGACTGATGCGGATCAACTGGTGAGCCTGCCGCGTTTTACCCGTATCACTGTGTCCGGACACTTCGATGCGGAACACGTGATATTTCTGGACAACCAGGTCCATCAGGGACGCGTCGGCGTCCATGTGTTCGTGCCTCTTCAAATGGCTCAAGATGAAGCTGTACTCCTTAATCTCGGTTGGCTGGAATTCCCCGATCGCAGCGTGTTTCCAGACGTTTCACTGCCGGCGGACCGAAGCCCGGTGACCGGGCTCATCAACGAACCACCCCAGGTGGGCATGCGGCTGGGTGATCCCAGTTCGGGCAGCTGGCCTTTGCTTACCCCCTACCTTGATCCGGTGATGCTCAGTGCACAACTGGGTCTCAAGCTGGTGCCGCGCGTGATCTGGGTCGACCCCGAGGTGGGCAGTCCTTACCAGCGCCAGTGGCGCATCACCGATATGTCGCCATCGCGCCATCGCGCCTATGCGTTCCAGTGGTATTCCCTGGCGGCGGGTTTCGTGCTGCTGTGCGGGTTCGCTGTGTGGAAAGCGAGGCAGGACCCGTGAAATCGCGTCTGGTTCCGTTGAGTGTGACGGCAGCTTTCCTGCTGCCTGTTTTGCTGGCGTGGTGGTTGAACTTCGGTCCCTGGCCCTGGCGGCCGGAAGCGGCGGGTAATCGGGGGACCCTCATCCAGCCGCCGGTGCTGGTGGAGTCGGCTGGCGTGCGCTCTCTCGTTCATCCGGGGTTGGGGTACGAGGGCCTGGCGTCCGAGCCGTTTCAGGGGCACTGGTCGCTGGTGTACGCCGGTGCGAGCGACTGCCCCAACGCCTGTGAGGCGGCGCTGGTGAACATGCGCCAGTCCTGGCTGGCGTTGGGCAAGGACGCCCGCCGGGTACGGCGGTGGTTCCTGGTCAATGACGCCAAATCGCCTGCTTCATCGCTTCTGGAGGAGCACCCGGGTCTGACGGTGATCGCACTCACCTCGGCCAGTTCCGGTACGCTTGGGGCGGCCTTGGCAGTCGCCCGGGAAACCGCGGGCGGGGCGAATGCGGGCGAGTGGGTATGGTTGCTGGATCCGAGGGGGTTCGTGATCCTGTCCTACGGGTCATCGGCAACCGCCACGGACATCCTCAGGGACATGCAACGGCTGTTGAAATATTCCGCTCAGGACAACTGATCTGAAACAACCGGCCACAACATGAGCACCTATCTGGCAGTGTGTAAACCCAAGGTAGTGGCGTTGATCGTCTTTACCGCCGTGGTGGGTATGTTGCTGGCTGTTCCGGGGGCGGTGCCCCTGGATACCGTGGTCTACGCCACCATCGGGATCGGTCTGGCGGCGGCCGCGGCGGCGGCGATCAACCATGTCCTCGACGCGCGACTCGACGCGACCATGGTGCGCACTCGCCACCGACCACTCCCGGCAGGCGAGCTGAGTTCGCGCAACGTCATGATTTTCGCTGTCGCGCTGGGCGTGTCGTCGATGCTGATCCTCGGTTTCCTGGTCAACCCTCTTACGGCGGCGCTGACCCTGGCATCGCTGGTGGGCTACGCCGTCGTGTACACGGTGTATCTGAAACACGCGACACCCCAGAACATTGTTATCGGTGGTATTGCCGGCGCGTCGCCGCCGGTGCTGGGGTGGGCGGCCGTGACCGACACCGTTGACCCGTACGCTTTGTTGCTGGCGCTCATTATTTTTGTCTGGACGCCGGCGCATTTCTGGGCATTGGCTATTTATCGGCGCGATGATTATGCGAAAGCAGGCGTGCCCATGTTGCCGGTTACCCACGGCAATGAGTTCACCCGATTGCACATTTTTTTCTATACCGTGTTGCTGGTGCTGGCGAGCGTATTGCCCTATCTGACCGGGATGAGCGGGGCGTTTTACCTGGGCGGCGCGCTGGTGCTGGGTGGCGTGTTTCTCTATTACGCCGCGCGCCTGTTGAAGGACCGGGGCGCGCGTCTGCCCATGCGTGTGTTCGGGTATTCCAATTTCTATCTCATGGCCTTGTTCGGCTTCCTGCTGTTCGATCATTACTACGCCTTGCTGGTGTGAACCATGAATTCTGGTGATAACTCCGGGGATCCGGTTGCCGAACAGTACGACCGCTGGGTTTACCCGCAGCCCATCGACGACATCGCCGCATGGGCCGCCGCTGGTCACCAGCAGGCCGCCGACCCGAAACTCATGGCCGACGAGTACTGGCCCGATCGCGGCTACCGCGACGGTCTGGAAATCCTCGTGGCCGGCTGCGGCGCCAACCAGGCGGCGGCGATCGCGTACTCCAACCCTTCCGCCCAGGTCGTGGGAACCGATGTGAGCGCCAGCAGCCTGGAACACGGGAAACGTCTGAAAAAGCAGCACGGTTTGGACAACCTGGAACTGCATGAGCTCCCGGTGGAGCAAAGTGCAAGCCTCGATCGCGGTTTTGATCTGGTGGTGGCCACCGGCGTGTTGCATCACCTGGCGGACCCTGCGGAGGGTTTGAACGCGTTGGCGGGGGTTCTGAAGGCCGATGGGGTCATCTTTCTCATGCTCTATGCGCGATACGGCCGTGCCGGGGCTTACATGCTCCAGGATTTTTTCCGGCGTCTTGGGGTCGATCAGAGTCCCGAAGACGTGGCGCTGGTCAAAGCCACCCTGGAAGCGCTGAACCCGCGCCACCCGGTGCGGGTCGCGGGAGAAAAATCACCCGACCACGAATATGAGGCAGGGCTGGTGGATCTGTATCTGCATCGCCGGGATGTGGCCTACACCGTGCCCGATTGTCTGGATCTGTTGCAGCGCTCAGGCCTCGTATTCCAGGGTTGGTACCAGCGCAACCATTACTACCCGGAAGGTCAGGTGCCCACCAGCCATCCCCTGTTCCCAAAACTGCAGGCATTGGCGGAGCCCGAGCTGTGGGCGGCGATGGAACTGTTCGACGGCACGATCACCAAACACGCCTTTTTCGCCTGTCGCCCGGAACGTGACGAATTCGCGTGGCGCCTGGGAATCGACGAGGACACGGTGTTTGACCTGGTTCCCTTGTTGCGCGGTGGCGCGGAACTGCACCCTCCCGGGAGTGCTGGTGATGGGGCGATCCAGCGGCAAGGCTTCGAACCCGTGACCCTGAACAAGGCGCAACTGGCGCTGCTGGGCCAGGTGGACGGGCGCCGCAGTGTGGGGCAGTGCGCGGAAGCCGGCCGTCTGACCGGGGACGAAAACATGCTCAGGGGCTTCGCCGCGCAACTGGTCCGCAGCCTGTGGCGCACCGACTACCTGTCCCTGCGCCTGCCCTCTGCTTCTCCGAACTAGCTGGTCCGCGATTTGCCCACGATCCCGGGCCATACCTAACGAGGACCAATAAGCTCCTGCCCCGCCGCTTACAGGGTCAGCGCTGTGGCCTAGGGCTCGGGCCCTGGGTTTTGGGAACAGGGCGTTTTCCGTACGCCCACTACTCAGTTGCATAGTTGGCATTTATCACTTAGTTTGGCGCAGCAGCCGGCCATGGAGGTTCCGTCGCCGGCGTTTTTTTGTGCCGAAATACGGCAAGTAGCGACGTAAATTGAATGCTGTCTCTCGTGGTATCAACCAGGAAAAAAACAGGAGCATCCGCACATGACGATTAGATCAAAGACCGGGAAGATGGTTGGTTCGATTTTCTGCCTCGCAATCCTCTTTCTTGCTACCTCGGTTCAGGCGGCCGGCATCAAGGTGCAAAACGTCAATTACGATCAGGAGCTGGGTGTTCTTGTTGTCAAGGGCAAGATCGAAGGTTTGGGGGACAACGTCGATGTCTTCGTAGAGAATCTCAGCACCGGCGCGGTGCTGGCATCCAGTACGACCAGCAAGCAATTCAGCTACATGGTTCCGATGGCGTCGTTCGCCGATGTGCCGTGCGAGGTGCTCATTTTGGCCGGCGCCGAGTCCGCTATCGCGAGCGTCAGGCATGGCCCGGGTGACTGCACCCGCTTTGAATTAACATTGAGCGGCGTGGTGAGAGATGGACCCGTGCCCTTTGCCACGGTCTCGGTCACTCTGGACGGCGTGACCTACACCACGACGGCCGATGAGTTCGGCAATTACGAGTTGCCCATCCTTACTGCCAACATCAATCAACTCGTGCGCATCGACGCCTCGGCGGAAGACCCGGAGACCGGCGGTTCCATCGAGTTCATCAACCTGATTGGCTCCTTTTCACGGGTGTTGAACGCTGGGCCATCGGGTAACGTTACGAACCTCACCACAGCCAGTTATATCCTGGCAGTGGAAGCCAACGGTGGCAGCGAGCCGACCACGATTGAGGAACTGCAGACTGCTGAAACAGCAATCGATGTCACAGAGTTGTTCGAGCTGGCCGCGCTGATCAAGCTGATTGTTGACGACCCGTCTTACAGCCTGCCTGCAGGTGAAGATAGTATGATCGCGTTCATCAGCGATCCCGCTGCCGTCGAAGCCTATCTCGAGACCGTCCCGCAGGAAGATCTTGATGCCGCCCTGGCAGAAATTCTCTCGGATTCAGACCTGGTCGCCGGCTTCACCATCGCGGACATCCCGGAACGTTACTACGCCATCCCCACAGCTTCACCGGGGTTCATGGCCCGTCGGGGTGATGCCCTGGAGTTCAACGTGGGCGTCCCGGGAGCAGAAACGGGCACGATCCTGAGCTTTTCCTTCACTGGCCAGGGCACAGATCAAAGTTTTGACTGGTCGATCGATGCCAGCGGGCGCCTGGTACTGGATTTCAATACACCGATTGAGCAGATAGATTTTCCGGGTATTGATTCCACGCCTGCTACACCACCTGAGCGGCAGCTGCTTGTGGACGCAAATATCCAGCAGATCGCAGAGATACGGACCGTCACCCAACATACCTACACGCGCGTCACCGATGGCACACTGGTGGACATCGTCAGGCGGGAGGCACCCGCCACGATTACCTACCCACCGATAGACCTGGGTGGCGGCGCGACCCTGACCCTGGCTAACCAGCCAGTCTTCGAGATTACGTCAACAGAGCAGACGCTCCGGTCGAGTCTGGATATCGACCCGACCCCATTCAAGGCCAGTTGTACCGGGGGCGGACAAGGTGTCTGCGTTGAGGGCGCCTGGGCCGGCACCTA
>Ga0114949_10000253_pt1 | contig 26657 bp, 19 predicted proteins | sample N074metaG_FD_83505 | JGI IMG/M metagenome (GOLD analysis project Ga0114949, IMG submission 83505) | Deep subsurface microbial communities from Kermadec Trench to uncover new lineages of life (NeLLi) - N074 metaG | ecosystem: Environmental > Aquatic > Marine > Ocean trench > Sediment | place...
AAAGCCTTTTTCGGGGCGAAACACCGGGAGGTTGGTTCTACTCGGCCAACGCTTTTCGCACGCCCGAACACGGCGGCACGCACATGGACGCGCCGTTTCATTTCCACTCCGAGGGGCAAACGGTGGACGAGATCTCCCTGGAACAGTTGATCGCGCCCGCGGTCGTCATCGATGTTTCAGAACAATCCGCGGCGGACAGGAACTACCGTCTGAGCGCCGACGACGTACAGCACTTTGAGGCTGAACACGGTGTCATCCCGGAGGGTGCCGTGGTCCTGCTCAGGACGGGCTGGGCTCAATACTGGCCCGACCGCAAGGTCTATATGGGTGACGACACGCCGGGAGAAACCTCCCAACTGAGTTTTCCCAGTTTCGGCGAGGACGCCGCGCGGCTCCTTGTCGAACGCGGCATCGCAGGGCTGGGGGTGGATACGGCGTCCATCGACTATGGACAATCGAAGGACTTTATCGTGCATCGGATCGTCGCCGAGCGAAATGTGTACGGTCTTGAGAACCTCGCAAACCTGGATCGACTGCCGCCGACCGGCGCAACGGTCATCGCCTTGCCAATCAAGATCGAGGGCGGGTCCGGTGGTCCGGTTCGCGCCATTGCTCTGATTCCGCGATCGGCGAGCCCATGAAAACGTATCGCGCAAGATGTCATTGCGGTGCGATCGGGTACGAGTATCAGACGGCGCTCGCGGTTCCCGAATGGGATGTGCGCTGTTGCCAGTGCGGTTTCTGCACCCGGCACGCGTCGGCGACCACATCGGACCCGGGCGGCAGCGTCAGGTTTTTCTTCGAAGAGCCCGGCGTGCTTCAACGCTACCGCTTCGGCACGGGAAACACCGATTTTGTGCTCTGCAAACGTTGTGGCGTTTATCTGGGCGCGGTCATCGAGACTGGGGCCGGCATCTTTGCCACCCTGAACACCCGTGCCATGGAAGGCATGTCGGACCTCCCCAAGCCCCGTCCCGTCAGCTACGACGACCAGGGGGCACAGGAGCGTCTGGACCGGCGCGAGAAGCTGTTCACGCCGGTAATGGGTGGTTTTTCCGGAACCGCATCGGACTGAGCATGAAACCGGCGTGCTGGAATCCGGTCCGTGTCGCCGGCTCCACGTGCTAAAATCCCGCCCCTTTTGCCGGCTCCATATGCCGCTTCCATTGGTCAAGGGTGCTCCCGCATGAAGTTTCTCAAGGAACCTCTGTTCCATTTTCTCGCGCTTGGCGCTGCATTGTTCCTTTTGTATGGCCTGGTCAGCGATGACAGCGGCGGTTCACAGAACCAGCTCGTCGTCACCCGGGGCGACATCCGCCAGCTCGCCGACATGTGGCAAATGCAATGGCGGCGGCCCCCGACACCCAGGGAGCTTCAGGGCCTCGTCGACGCGCACGTAAAGGAGCAGATTCTCTATCGCGAAGCCCTCGCCATGGGGCTTGATCAGGACGACACCATCGTGCGCCGCCGGCTCGCCCAGAAGATGGAGTTCCTCGCCCAGGATATTGCCAGGTGGGTGGAACCCACGGACGAGGACCTCACGACTTTCCTGGCGGAAAACCCCGAATTGTTCCGGACCCCGGTGGAAGTCACCTTCACTCATGTGTATGTCAGTCCGGACCAGCGCGGCGCATCCGCCAGGCAGGACGCCGAGGCACTGCTGACACAACTCCGGACCATGGGGCCGGGTGCGGATACATCCGCGATGGGCGACCGCTTCATGTTGCAGAAGCACTACTCGGCCGCCGAGTGGGAAATCGCCCGCCTGTTCGGTTCACAGTTCGCTGCGGATGTGGTCGCACTCGAGCCTGGCGACTGGCAGGGGCCCGTCGAATCCGGATACGGTCTGCACGTGGTACTGGTGCAGGATCGGATAGAAGCTCGCATGCCACCGCTGGACGAGGTCCACGAACAGGTCAAGAACGAGTACATGAGCGTTCGCCAGCGAGAGGCCAATGAGGCGATGTATGAGCTACTGCGGTCACGTTATGACGTGACCATCGAGGACTTCGCCGGGATAGATCCGGCCACCGGGGGCGCGACGGAAGCCGAATGAAACTGTTTCGTTTGCTGGCCCTGATATCCCTCCTGGCGATTGCCGGCCAGAGTGCTGCCCATGAAGTGCGCCCGGCTTACCTCGAGATGGGAGAGACCGCCCAGGGCACCTGGAACGTCCTGTGGAAAGTGCCCATGCGCGGCGAAATGCGGTTGGCGCTCTACGTTGTATTTCCCGAGCATTGCGAGGAAGCCGCGCCGGTTTCCTCCTATGTGGCGTCTGCTTCGCTGATCCAGCGGTGGGCGATTCGTTGTGACGATGGACTCGTGGGGCACAACATCGGCATAGACGGTTTGTCGAAAACCCTCACGGATGTGCTCGTCCGCGTGCAGCAACTGGACGGTGTGACACAGGTGGTTCGCCTCAAACCGTCACAACCCTGGTTCGAGGTTTCGGCGACACCCACAAAGACCGAAGTAGCGGGGACTTATTTTGTTCTGGGCGTCGAACACATCCTGGGTGGGATAGATCATCTGCTGTTCGTGCTGGCCCTGTTGATCATCGTCAAGGGCTGGAAACGGCTGGTGGCGACGGTGACTGCGTTTACCGTAGCGCACAGCATCACGCTGGCGGCGGCGACTCTCGGCTTCGTCCATGTCCCGGGCGCGCCGGTCGAGGCTGTGATCGCCTTGTCCATTCTTTTCCTGGCTACCGAGATCGTTCACGCTCGTCAGGGCAAAGCGGGCCTGGCAGAACAATGGCCCTGGGTGGTCGCCTTCACCTTTGGCCTTCTGCACGGATTCGGTTTTGCTGGCGCGTTGTCTCAAATCGGGTTGCCGGAGAACTCGATTCCCCTGGCGCTGTTCTTTTTCAACGTGGGCGTGGAAGCCGGCCAGTTGCTCTTTATCGCCGGCGTGTTCGTGGTGTGGACCATCATCAAACGGTTGAATATCCAGTGGCCGGACTGGGCCTGGGCGGTGCCGGCCTACGGCATCGGCGCGGTTGCCGCCTACTGGACCATTGAGCGGGTCGCCGGTTTCTGGGCCTGAACTCCCCTGATTTCTGCTGCGCCTGTCGAAGCAGGCGTTGTATGGTTGTCCTCCGGGCAGCCGGGAGGAAATCAACATGGGTGACATGAAGAACAAAGTGGCGCTGATCACGGGCGTCACCTCGGGTATCGGCAGGGCAGCGGCGTTGGCGTTTGCAAAACGGGGCGCCAAGGTCGTCGGAACTGGACGGCGAAAGAAGCTCGGCCAGCAACTCGCCGACGAGATCAACGCGCTCGGTGGAGATGCGGTGTTCCTGCGATCCGACGTGGCTGACGCCGGAGATGTGGAAAGCATGGTCGAGGAGACCCTTTCTCATTTCGGGCGCCTCGACTACGCCTTCAATAACGCAGGTATAGAAGGAGAGGCGGCCCTGCTCACCGATCAGACCCTCGAAAGCTACCAGCAGGTATTCGATATCAATGTGCGTGGCGTCTGGCTGTCCATGAAATACCAGATCCCGGCGATGCTGCGATCCGGCGGCGGGGCCATCGTCAATAACTCGTCGGTGGCCGGATTGATCGGAATCCGTGGTTTTGGCCTCTATGCTGCGAGCAAGCACGCCGTCATCGGGCTGACAAAAACCGCGGCGCTGGAATGGTCGGAGCAGGGCATTCGTGTGAATGCCGTTTGTCCGGCGGCCATAGAGACCGAGATGTCTCACCGGATCCGTGCAATGCGCGGGGACCCGGACGAGCAACTGCAACACCTCATCAAGGTTCACCCCATCGGGCGTATTGGCGAGCCTGAGGAAGTCGCCGACGCCGCAGTGTGGCTTTGCTCCGACGAGGCTTCCTTCGTCACCGGTCACGCCATGCCCGTTGATGGGGCGCTGCTGGCCCAGTGAGCAATGGCGACGTTGTTTTATTTTGCCTACGGTTCCAATCTGCACCCTGTCCGTCTTGGCAAGAGGGTGAGTTCGGCCCGACCCGTGGGGCCCGCCGCGCTCAATGGTTATGAGCTTCGTTTTCACAAACGCGGTTTCCTGGATGGGTCGGGGAAATGCACACTGGTTCCGGTTGCGGGTCGTACGATGCACGGCGCCATTTATTCCGTGAACGCGGAGGACCGGGCAGTTCTGGATGGTCTCGAGGGAGTGGGCAAGGGTTATGAGGTGACCGAGTTGTTGCTGGAACACGACGGCAGGGCCTATGATTGTTTCAGCTACCAGGCCACAAGCGATGCCGTGGATCGTTCGCTGTTGCCCTATGACTGGTACAAGCAACTCGTCATCGCCGGTGCCCGACACTACCTCTTTCCTGAAGAGTATATTGAGCGGATTCGCCGGGTTCCTGTAACGAACGATGAGAACCTTGAACGTGCCGCGGAACACCGGGAACTTCTGGAGGAAATGCTGCAGCATTCCGGATTTGTGGAGAAGCTGTGAAAATCTTCGGTGACATCCGTTCTGGCAACTGCTACAAGCTCGCGCTGCTTTGCCGGCAGTTGAACATTCCCTTCGAGTGGGTCCCGGTTGACGTACTCAGCGGCGAGACCCGCAAGCAGGGTTTTCTTGAGAAAAACCCCAACGGCAGGATCCCGGTTGTCCAATTGGATGATGGGCGGTACCTGTCGGAGTCCAACGCCATCATGTGCTACCTGGCGGAAGGCTCGAAAATGCTGCCGGACGACCGGTTCGCCAGGGCGATGGTGTTGCAATGGCTGTTTTTCGAACAGTACAGTCACGAGCCTTACATCGCCGTATCGATCTTTATCGTGAAGTATTTGCGCAACCCCGCGGACCGCCAACTGGATCTGGCGGCAAAACGCGAACCCGGATACCGGGCCCTCGGTGTGATGGATGAGCAGTTGGCGGAAACGGATTTTCTTGCGGGCGATGACTACACGATTGCCGATATCGCGTTGTACGCCTACACGCACCGGGCCAAGGAGGGCGGTTTCAGCCTGGAAGATTTTGCAAACATTCAGCGTTGGTTGGAAACCGTTCGCCAGCAACCCGAGTATGTAAGTATGGACAATGCTCTCAACTGAGATGACCTTGTCTGAGATGACCCCACCGACATGAAACTGGGTCGCCGGCTGAAAGATATTGCCAAACGGCTTCCGGGTTTCCGGGCATTTAATCACCGAATTACAGGAGAGCTTGATGATCGATGTGCTCCGGATGAGCGATGTGGATCTGGCCGGAAAAAGAGTCCTCATACGCGAGGATCTGAACGTTCCCATGGCCGATGGCGTGGTCACCAGCGACAAGCGCCTGCGCGCCGCGATACCCACCATCCGTAGCGCGCTGGATGCGGGCGCCCAGGTGATGATCATGTCGCATCTGGGCCGGCCCACCGAAGGCCAGTACGACGAACAGCTCTCCCTGGCCCCGGTGGCGGCACGCATGTCTGAATTGCTGGGAGCTTCCGTGCCCTTGTACAAGGACTGGCTGGATGGAGTCGAAACGGAAAATGGCCGTGCCGTGTTGCTGGAAAACGTTCGCTTCAACGTTGGTGAGGAAAGCGACGACGAGGATCTTTCCAGGCGCATGGCAAAACTGTGCGATGTGTTCGTGATGGATGCCTTTGGTACCGCGCACCGGGCCCAGGCATCGACTCATGGCGTGGCGCGCTTCGCAAGCGTAGCGTGTGCCGGACCTTTGCTGGAAGCGGAACTGGATGCCCTGACTCGAGCGATGACCGACCCGGCTCGACCCGTGGTGGCAGTGGTCGGCGGCTCAAAGGTGTCTGGAAAGCTCAAGGCGCTCAATCTCCTGTGTGCGCGTTTTGACAAGGTCATTGTAGGTGGTGGGATCGCCAATACCTTTATCGCGGCGGCGGGTTATGACGTCGGCGAGTCGCTTTTCGAAGTGGATTTGCTGGAAGAGGCCGCACGCCTGATGACACTGGCAGACATCCCCCTGCCGGTGGACGTGGTTGTCGGCGATGAATTCAGTGCCCACGCAAAGGCTACGGTTCGCCCCGTAGACGGGGTGATGAACCTGGAGATGATCATGGACGTGGGTCCCGAGACGGCCGGTACCTATGCCGGGATCATGAAGGACGCGGGAACCATCATCTGGAACGGGCCGGTGGGGGTTTTCGAGTTCGAGAAATTCGAGAACGGCACCCGGGCGCTGGCTCAGGCGATCGCTGCAAGCAGCGCGTTCTCCCTGGCCGGGGGCGGTGACACGCTGGCCGCCATCGACAAGTACGGTATCGCCGACGATATCTCATATGTATCTACCGGCGGCGGTGCCTTCCTGAAGTTTCTTGAAGGCAAGACGCTTCCCGCGGTTGCAGTCCTCGAGGAACGCGCGCGGCAGATGTGAATATGAGCAGCCTCGTTCACGGTCGTACCAAGATCATCGCGACGCTGGGGCCTTCCACGGATGATCCGACGGTTCTGCGCGAAACCCTCCAGGCCGGGGTCAATCTCGTGCGCTTGAATCTGTCCCACGGCGATCACGAAATACAGCGGCAAAGGATCGAATGGGTTCGCGAGGCACTGTCGGATCTTGGTCGGGATATCGGCGTACTGGCGGATCTACAGGGTACAAAAGTGCGCATCGGCGAATTCCCCGAGGGAAGCGTCAGGTTGGAACAGGGACGCAGTTTTGTTCTCGATCCCCACCTGGCTCGTCACGCAGGCAACGAGGAAGCTGTCTTTATCAGTCACACCAAGATCGCAAAGGATGTGAAACCTGGTGACATGCTGCTGCTGGACGATGGGCTCATCGGTCTGCGTGTGGAAGAAACGAAGGGTGGAAAAGTCCACACCTCGGTGACATCGGGTGGCGAGTTGGGCAGCCGTAAGGGTGTCAACCGGCTCGGGGGTGGATTCGCGCTGGGCGGGCTTACCGACAAGGACAAGGAAGACATTCCCTTTGTTGCCAGGATGGAGGTGGACTACCTTGCTGTGTCCTTTGTCCGTGATGCAAAGGACATCCATGCCGTCAAAAAACTCCTGAAATCAGCCGGCAGCAACGCGCGGGTGATCGCCAAGATCGAACGCGCGGAAGCCGTAGAAAATCTCGATGAGATACTCGAAGCAGGGGACGGCGTCATGGTTGCCCGTGGCGATCTGGGAGTGGAGATCGGTGATGCGGAACTGCCGGGCCTGCAAAAATCGATTATCCGCAAGGCCATCGTGGCGTACCGGCCGGTCATCACCGCTACCCAGATGATGCAGTCCATGGTGAACAATCCCATTCCCACCCGGGCCGAAGTGCTGGATGTGGCGAACGCCGTCATCGACGGTACCGACGCGGTCATGCTGTCGGCGGAAACCGCCGCCGGCCAATACCCGGCCGAGGCGGTGGCCGCCATGTACCGGGTCTGTGTGGCCGCGGAGCGGCAGTTCGAACCGGCGGATCCGGCCATGATGGACCGCACACCCATGCGCCGGATTGATCAGGCCGTGGCCCGCGCTGCCATGTCCACGGCAAAACGGGTCGGAGTGGCGGCGATCGTCGCGCTCACGGAGTCTGGAGCCACCGCGTTGTGGTTATCCCGTTTCCAGTCCCGACTGCCGATCTTTGGCCTGACCCGGCACGCAGCCGCCCGGCGCAGGATGACCCTGTTCCGGGATGTGTTTCCGGTGGCCTTTGATCCGACGTCCCGGGACCCGGCGGAGGTCACCGGGGAAGCCATTGAGACCCTGCGACGCCAGGGGCTGCTGGATGAGGGGGACCTGGTGCTGATGACCATGGGGGATTTCACGGGTGTCGGCGGGGGGACTAATACCCTCAAGCTGCTCCGGGTGGAGAAAGAATAAAGAATCGCGCCACGAATGGCGCTCCTACGCGCAGGAGCGGCTTTCCAGCCGCGGCTTGGTAGGAGCGGCTTTCCAGCCGCGGCTTGGTAGGAGCGGCTTTCCAGCCGCGAATATGAATACGCCCTGTTTTCCGCCGTTTTCGCTAGAATCAAAGGTTCCCGCGACGCAAACCATGGAGATACACCGATGAGTGATCTGGCTTCCATTGCCGAGCAAATGGTCGCCGAGGGCAAGGGCATCCTTGCCATGGACGAGAGTACCGGCACGTGCAAGAAACGTTTTGATAGTTACGGTATTGAATGCACCGAAGAAAACCGTCGTGCCTATCGAGGCATGCTGGTTACCACTCCCGGTCTTGGCGAATACATTTCCGGCGCGATTCTCTTTGATGAAACGCTCCGTCAGAACACAACAGACGGCACGCCCATCCCGATGGCTCTCCAGTCCCAGGGGATTCTGCCCGGCATCAAGGTGGATACCGGCGCGCATCCCCTGGCCGGTTTCGAAAACGAAAAAGTCACCGAAGGTCTGGACGGGCTTCGTGCCCGGTTGAACGAATACGTGGAACTGGGCGCGGTTTTCGCCAAGTGGCGTGCGGTGATTACCATCGGTCCGGATATGCCAACGGCAGCCTGCGTGGAAGCAAACGCTCATGGTCTGGCGCGTTATGCGGCCTTGTGTCAGGAAGCAGGTCTGGTACCGATCGTGGAACCGGAAGTACTCATGGACGGGGATCACGATATCGACGCCTGCTACGAAGTAGCGGACGCGACCTTGCGTAGCGTGTACGCGGCTCTTTACGAGCAGGGCGTGGTGCTCGAGGGAACTGTCCTGAAACCGAGCATGGTGCTCTCCGGAAAAGACTGCGCCGAACAGGCCCCGGTAGACGAAGTCGCCGAAGCCACTTTGAGTTGCCTGCTCAACGGGGTCCCGGCGTCGGTTCCGGGTGTCGTTTTCCTGTCCGGCGGACAGAGCGATGAATTGGCTACGGCGCATCTCAACGCGATGAACCAGCTGGACCCGGGAGCACCCTGGGCCCTGAGTTTTTCCTATGGGCGCGCGTTGCAGCAGCCGGCCATCAAGATCTGGCGTCCGGATCAGCCGGAAACGACGGAGCTGGCACAGAAGGCACTGCTTCATCGCGCAAAGTGCAACGGTCTGGCAACCATCGGTCAGTACGACGAGGCGCTGGAAGCCCAGGCGGCCTGACGACGACAGCGGCGCAAGGTGCGCCACGAACTTTCTTGCGCAGTCCCCCAACGCCCGTGCGTTCGGGGGACTTTGATCATCTACGGGATAACCGATGTCCAAAGAACTTTACGAAAGCGCTCTCGAGTATCACCGCCAGGGAAAGCCGGGAAAAATCGAGGTCACGCCTACCAAACCGCTTACTACACAGCGGGATCTTTCACTGGCATATTCCCCCGGCGTGGCCGCGGCCTGTGAGGTCATCGTGGAGGACCCCAACGAGGCGTCCACGGTAACCGCGCGGGGAAACCTGGTAGCGGTAATAACGAATGGAACTGCTGTTCTGGGTCTGGGAGCCATCGGGCCGTTGGCTGCCAAACCGGTCATGGAAGGCAAAGGTGTCCTGTTCAAGAAGTTCGCCGGGATCGATGTCTTCGATATCGAGATCGATGAAACCGAGGTGGACAAGTTGGTGGACATTATCGCCAGTCTCGAGCCTACCTTCGGGGGCATCAACCTGGAAGACTTCAAGGCGCCGGAGTGCTTCGAAGTGGAGAAAAAGCTTCGCAAGCGACTCCACATCCCGGTTTTTCATGACGATCAACACGGTACCGCCATCATCGCGTCAGCGGCGGTACTCAACGCCATACGGTTGGCGAAAAAGGACATCGGCAAGGTCAAGCTGGCGGCGTCCGGTGCCGGGGCAGCCGGTATCGCCTGTCTCGATCTTCTGGTCAGTCTCGGGCTCAACAAGAAAAACATCCTGGTCTGCGATCGCAAGGGCGTCATATACAAAGGCCGCGACAAGGATCTGCCCGAAGGAAAAGCACGGTACGCGCGCGAGACCAAGGCGCGAACCCTCGCCGACGCGGTAAAAGGCGCGGATATTTTCCTGGGAGTTTCCGGCCCCGGAGTTTTAAAGCCCGAAATGGTCAAGTCCATGGCCAAGAACCCGCTGATCCTGGCGTTGGCCAATCCGGTCCCGGAGATCATGCCCGATGAGGCCAAGGCGGTCAGGCCCGACGCGCTCGTTGCGACCGGTCGTTCGGATTTCCCGAATCAGGTCAACAACGTCCTGTGTTTCCCGTATATCTTTCGCGGCGCGCTGGACGTAGGCGCGACCGTGATCAACGAAGAAATGAAAGTAGCCTGCGTTCATGCCATCGCTGATCTGGCGCAGCAGGAAGCCTCCGAGACCGCCGCCCGGGCTTACGGGGGACGGACCATGCAGTTCGGGGCTGATTATCTGATCCCGCAACCCTTTGATACGCGACTTCTGGTGGAACTGGCGCCCGCGGTTGCCGAAGCCGCGATGAAAAGCGGCGTCGCGGAGCGACCCATCGAGGACATGAGAGCGTATCGGGAACAGCTCAACCAGTTTGTGTTCCGCACCGGGCTGACCATGAAACCCATTTTCGAGCGGGCGCGCGCAAGAACCCAACGCGTGATCTACGCGGAAGGTGAAGATGAACGCGTATTGCGGGCCGTGCAGACCGTTGTGGACGATGGCCTTGCGGAACCCATACTCATTGGCCGGCCGGATGTGGTGAAGCAGCGGATCAAGAAACTGGGGCTGCGCATAAAAGCTGACCGGGATTTCGAACTGGTCAACATTCACGACGACCCCCGGTTCAAGGAGTACTGGCAGCTCTATCACTCCCTGATGGAGCGCAAGGGCGTCACTCCGAATGCCGCGAAGAACATCGCCGGTACGCGGCCCACGGTGATCGCCGCACTTTCGGTCCGGAGAGGCGATGCGGACGCCATGATCGCCGGTGTTGTTGGCCGCTACGAGCGGCACCTGAAACATGTCCTGGACATCATTGGCCTGAAGGACGGCGTCAGGAATGCCTCGGCCCTCAACGCGATGATTCTCCACACGGGCGTGTATTTTTTCTGCGATACCTATGTGAACTGGGCGCCGGACGTGGATGAACTGGTGGAGTGCACGATCCTGGCGGCGGAAGAGGTCCGGCGATTCGGGATCGAGCCAAAAGTTGCACTGGTGTCTCATTCCAACTTCGGTACCCACAACGACCCTTCGGCGAACAAGATGCGTGCAGCGGTCGAAATGCTGCACCGGAAGGTGCCGGAGCTGGAAGTGGACGGTGAGATGCATGCCGATGCGGCGCTGTCGGAAGAAATCCGCAAAGCCGTGCTTCCCAACTCGGTGCTGAGCGGTACCGCCAACCTGCTGGTCATGTCGAGCCTGGCCTCGGCCAATGTCGCGTTCAACCTCGTCAAGGCGCTGGGCAACGGCGTGACCATCGGGCCCATACTGCTCGGTGTGCGCCAACCCGCCCATGTGCTCACACCTTCCGCAACGTCCCGCCGGGTCGTCAACATGACCGCGTTGGCCGCCGTAGACGCCTCCGATGGGGAAGTGCAAGGCGCGTTCGAACTCGCGAACAACCGTTGATGAACGACAGGCCCGATACATTCGAAGATCTCGATCCTGAGGAAACCCGGGAATGGATCGAATCCCTGGACGCGGTGATCGCCGCCGACGGACCCGAACGCGCCCACTTTCTGCTGGATCAACTGGTGGACACGGCGCGTCGACGTGGCACGTATTTGCCGTATCGCATGACGACCGCATACGTGAACACTATTCCCGTGCATCTGGAAGAGAAAAACCCCGGAGACGCGGAACTGGAATGGCGGATTCGTTCCATGATCCGCTGGAACGCCATGGCCATGGTGCTGCGGGCCAACCAGGGAGATTCCGATCTTGGGGGGCATATCGCGAGTTTCGCTTCGGCCGCGACCCTGTACGACGTGGGATTCAATCATTTTTTCCATGCCCCCACGGAAGATCATGACGGTGATCTGGTTTATATCCAGGGCCACTCGGCGCCGGGCATCTACGCCCGCGCGTTTCTGGAAGGACGGCTCAGCGAGGAACAACTGGACGGTTTTAGAAGTGAAGTAGACGGCAAGGGTTTGTCCTCTTACCCGCATCCCTGGCTCATGCCGGGTTTCTGGCAGTTCCCAACCGTGTCCATGGGTCTGGGCCCCCTGATGGCCGCATACCAGGCGCGTTTTCTGAAGTACCTGGGAAACCGCGGTCTGGTGGATACGAAAGGCCGCAAGGTCTGGGCGTTCATGGGTGACGGCGAAATGGATGAACCGGAATCCACCGGCGGCATCTCCATGGCTGCGCGGGAAGGGCTGGATAACCTTATCTTCGTCATCAACTGCAATCTCCAGCGCCTCGACGGACCCGTTCGCGGCAACGGTAAAGTCATCCAGGATCTGGAAGGTCTGTTCCGGGGCGCCGGATGGAATGTGATCAAGGTGATCTGGGGCGCGCACTGGGATCCTCTGCTGGCCCGGGATACCCAGGGGCTGTTGCGGCGACGCATGCAGGAAGCCGTGGACGGTGATTATCAGAACTATAAAGCCAACGACGGCGCCTACGTGCGTGAGTATTTCTTTGGCAAGTACCCAGAACTCAAGGCTATGGTGGCCAACATGTCCGATGAGGACATCTGGCGGCTGAACCGGGGCGGACACGATCCCCAGAAAGTCTACGCGGCCTACCACGAGGCGATGAATGCCGTGGACAAACCCACGGTGATCCTGGCCAAGACCATCAAGGGTTATGGCATGGGTGAGGCGGGGGAAGCCCGGAACATCACCCACCAGCAAAAGAAAATGGATGTCGGGCACATCAAACAGTTCCGGGATCGCTTCAAGGTGCCGATCCCAGATGACCAGCTCGAGGACCTGCCTTATTACATGCCGGCTCAGGACAGCCGGGAACTTCGTTACATGAAAGCACGCCGTGAGGCTCTGGGGGGCGATTTGCCCGCACGCCGGCGCGAGTCGCAGGCGCTGAAAGTGCCCGGTCTCGACACGTTCAGCGGCATGCTGGAGGGTACGGGGGAACGCAAAATTTCCACGACGATGGCCTTCGTGCGGATCCTGGCGGCCCTGGTGCGGGACAAGGAAATCGGCAAGCGTGTGGTGCCCATCGTGCCGGACGAGGCACGAACCTTCGGCATGGAAGGCATGTTCCGTCAGCTCGGCATCTATTCGGCGGTGGGTCAGCTTTATACGCCCGTCGATTCGGATCAACTGGCTTGGTACAAGGAAGACATCAAGGGTCAGATTCTGGAAGAAGGGATCAACGAGGCCGGCGCCTTTTGCTCATGGATGGCCGCCGCCACGTCTTACAGTTCCAGCGACTATCCCATGATCCCCTTTTATATCTATTACTCGATGTTTGGTTTCCAACGCGTTGGGGATTTCGCCTGGGCGGCGGGTGACATGCGGGCGCGGGGGTTCCTGATGGGAGCGACGGCGGGTCGCACCACCTTGAACGGGGAAGGCCTGCAGCATGAGGACGGACACAGCCATATTCTCTGCTCGACGATTCCAAACTGCGTGAGTTATGACCCCACCTATGCCTACGAATTGGCGGTGATCATTCAGCACGGCATGCGCCGTATGTATGCCGACCAGGACGACGTGTATTTCTACATCACCCTGATGAACGAGAACTACGCACACCCGGCGATCCCCAAGGGTGCGGAGGAAGGCATTCTTCGCGGCATGCATTTGCTTCATGAGGGCAAAAAGGGTTCACCCAGGGTGCAGTTGCTGGGTTCGGGCACGATTCTGCGCGAGGTCGAGGCCGCCGCCGAAATGCTCAAGATGGATTTTGGTATCGAGGCCGATGTCTGGAGTGCCACCAGTTTTAACGGGTTGCGCCGGGACGGCCTGGATGTAACCCGCCATAATCGTTTGCATCCCGATGTAAAGGCAAAAACGTGCTGGGTCGAAGACTGTCTGGATGGTCGCGACGGGCCCGTAATCGCTGCAACCGACTACATAAAGGCTTTCCCGGATCAGATTCGTGAGTGGGTACGGGGTACTTACGTCACATTGGGAACAGATGGTTTTGGTCGCAGCGATACCCGTGAGAACCTGCGCCGTTTCTTTGAAGTTGATCGAAACCAGGTGGCTTATGCGGCCGTGTTGGCGCTGGCCGGAGACGGTGGGTTGCCGAAAGCCAGAATCAAAGAGGCCCGGAAGAAGTATGGGATCGATCCGAAGAAGCCAAACCCGGTGACAGCATGAATGCATTACAGGAGCGGCTTTGTAGGAGCGGCTTTCCAGCCGCGATTGCAAAAGGAATCGCGCCACGAATGGCGCTCCTACATGCGCGAATCGGCATCGTGTAGGAGGAGCGGCTTTCCAGCCGCGATTGCAAAATAAATCGCGCCACGAATGGCGCTCCTACATGCGCGAACCGGTATCGTGTTGCAGGAGCGGCTTTCCAGCCGCGATTCCGACGACAAGACATAGCGAATGAGCAACACGATCGACATCAAGGTTCCGAACATCGGGGATTTCGAAGGCGTCGAGATCATCGAGGTGTTGGTGGCAACCGGCGACAGGATCGAAGCCGAGCAATCACTGATCACCCTGGAGTCGGACAAGGCGGCCATGGAAGTGCCCAGCACTCATGCGGGCACGATCGTGGAACTGAAGGTTGCCGTCGGTGAAAAGGTCTCCCAGGGCGATGTTATTGTCGTGGTGGAGGCCCGCGGGATCGCGTCCGCGAAGGCCACAGAACCGCCGCCCGCCTCTGAGCCTGTTGAAGCGCCATCCGTTCCAAAAACAGAACCACCGCCGCCACCCAAACCAGCGGCGCCCCCGCCCCCCTCCGCAAGAGCCCCGGAACAGGATGCAGCGGCGCCGCGTCCTGCTCCGACGCCCGCCGTACCGGCTGTGGGCGGGCCGGTTCCCCACGCGAGCCCGTCAATCCGCCGGTTTGCCCGCGAACTGGGCGTCGATCTCGGCCGGGTTGCCGGCACTGGGCGCAAGGGCCGGATCCTGAAGGAAGACGTCCAGGGATTCGTCAAACAGGTCATGGCCGGTGGTGCGATGCCCGGCGAAGGTTATCTGAAGGTCGCGCCCCTGCCCAGGGAAGACTTCGCCAAATACGGCGAGATCGAAATTCAGCCGCTGAGCCGCATCAAAAAGATCAGCGCACCGTTGCTGCAACGCAACTGGGTAACTATCCCCCACGTCACGCAGAACGACGAGGCGGACATCACGGATCTGGAAGCCTTCCGCAAGGATAAAAAGGACGATGCCGCAAAACAGAACATCAAACTGACGATGGTGTCTTTCCTGGCCAAGGCCAGCGCCGTGGCGCTCAAGGAGTTTCCCCAATTCAACGCTTCCCTCGATGAGAGTGGTGAAAATCTCGTTCTCAAGAAGTACTACCACATCGGTTTTGCCGTGGACACGAAAGGCGGGTTGGTCGTCCCCGTGATCCGGGATGTGGATAAGAAAGGTATTTTCGATATCGCCCGAGAACTGGGAGAGCTCAGTCAGAAGGCCCGGGACGGAAAGCTTAGCCCCGGCGACATGAAGGGGGGGTGTTTTTCGATTTCCAGCCTGGGGGGCATCGGCGGAACGTCGTTCACGCCCATCGTCAACGCGCCGGAGGTCGCTATCCTTGGGGTTTCGCGTTCGCGTATCAAACCCATGTGGGATGGCAAAGAGTTCCAGCCCCGGCTGATGCTGCCACTTTCGCTTTCTTACGATCACCGCGTGGTCGACGGCGCCAGCGCCGCGCGTTTTGCCGCCTACCTGGCTGATGTGCTTTCCGACATTCGCGCCGTGCTGCTATGAATACTGTGGGAGCGGTTTCACTCTGCAGGAGTGGCATGAGCCGCGATTCCCTTTTGTCGCGCCACGAATGGCGCTCCTGCACGTGGAGCGGCTTCTGTAGGAGCGGCTTTTCAGCCGCGACATGAAGGAAACCGATGGCTAACATCATACAGATCAAGGTTCCCGATATCGGCGATTTCGAAGGCGTCGAGATTATCGAGGTGCTGGTTGCTACCGGGGACAGCATCGAGGTGGAGCAATCGCTGATCACCCTGGAATCCGACAAGGCCATCATGGAGGTGCCCAGCACCCATGCGGGTACGGTGAAAGAACTCAGAGTCTCCGTGGGTGACAAGGTCAGCCAGGGCGACGTCATCGTCACACTGGATGCGGCCGGTGAAGCAAGTACCGCGGCGCCTGTCGGAGAGACAGCTGCGGTGGAACCGGAGCCTGCCCCCGCGTCCGCGGCGACTCCGACCGCACCATCAAGTGGCCGTAAGTCGGACATTCATGCCGAATGCGTGGTGCTGGGTTCGGGCCCGGGGGGTTACACGGCGGCTTTTCGCGCCGCGGATCTGGGCAAACAGACGGTGCTGGTGGAGCGCTACGAAATCCTGGGGGGCGTGTGCCTCAATGTGGGCTGCATTCCGTCCAAAGCGCTTTTGCATGCGGCCAAGGTCATCGATGAGGCAGCCGACATGGCTGCGTACGGAGTGAGCTTCGCTAAACCGAAGATCGATCTGGACAAACTCCGCGGCTGGAAAGACAGCATCGTCAACAAGCTTACCGGGGGATTGGCGGGTCTGGCCAAACGCCGCAAGATCACAGTGGTCACCGGTACCGGGCGATTTGTGTCGCCCAACGAACTGGAAGTTGACATGGCGGAGGGCAAAAAACTTATCAGTTTCGATGCGGCCATCATCGCCGCCGGCAGCGAATCCCTGGAAATCCCCGGGATACCCTTCGATGATCCGCGTGTATTCACTTCCACCGGCGCTCTGGAACTTCCTGACATTCCTGAACGGATGCTCGTGATTGGCGGTGGGATCATTGGTCTGGAATTGGCCGGTGTGTACGATGCGTTGGGAACGAAGATCACCGTCGTGGAGCTACTGGATCAGCTGATGTTCGGCACCGACAAGGACCTGGTGCGCCCGCTTCAAAAACGCATCGAAAAGCGGTACGAAGCCATCCTGCTCGGCACAAAAGTTGTCAAGGTGGAGGCGAACAAAGAAGGGTTGGTTGCCACTTTCGAAGGAAAGGATGCGCCGGATCCACAAACCTACGACGCGGTGCTCGTGGCGGTGGGCCGCAAACCCAACGGCAGGGAAATTGCCGCCGAGGCGGCCGGCGTCAATGTTGACGAGCGCGGGTTCATTGCCGTGGACAACCAGCAGCGCACCAATGTGCCTCACATCTTTGCCATCGGTGATGTCGTCGGGCAGCCCATGCTGGCCCACAAGGCGACCCACGAAGGCAAAGTTGCCGCCGAAGTCATCGCCGGTGAGAAGAGCGGTTTTGATGCCCGGGTGATTCCGTCAGTGGCCTTTACGGATCCCGAAATAGCCTGGGTCGGCGTGACCGAAACCGAAGCAAAAGAAAAAGGAATCAAATACGGCAAGGGAGCTTTCCCCTGGGCTGCCAGCGGGCGTGCGCTGGGTCTCGCAAGAGATGAAGGCTTGACCAAGTTGCTCTTTGATGAAGATACCCATCGCATCATCGGTGCCGGCATCGTCGGGCCGAACGCCGGGGATCTCATCGCGGAGTGTTCGTTGGCCATCGAGATGAATGCCGATGCCACGGACATCGGCCTGACCATTCATCCTCATCCGACGCTGTCGGAAACCATCGCCTTCGCCGCCGAAGCTTACGAAGGCACGATTACCGATCTGTATATCCCCAAACGCAAATAATGGGGACAGTTCCCTCAAAAAGGGACAGTTCCCTCAATTCGGGAACCGGCACCCGCGAGCTGATCCTGCGGTACGACGAATTGAGGGAACTGTCCCCTTTTTAATGAGGGAACTGTCCCCGAATTAAAAACGAACCTGTCCCGTTTTGATGTGAACCCGTTTTGATGTGAAGACCGAAATGAAAACCTGGGCGGGAGGGTGCCATTGCGGGGCCGTCGCGTTTGAAGTAGACGCGCCGGAGCCGTTGGACGTGCTGGCCTGTAACTGCAGCCGCTGCCGGCAACTGGGTTTTTTGCATCTGATCGTTCCCGCCAGCCGTTTCCGGCTGGTCCGGGGGAAGGATGCCCTCGTGACCTATACCTTCAATACGGGTGTGGCGAAGCATCTTTTCTGCCGGAACTGCGGGGTGCAGTCCTTCTATGTGCCCCGATCCAATCCGGACGGTTACAGCATCAACGCCCGCTGCCTGGCCGGCGTGGCGCCGGAAGACCTCAGAATCGAGCCCTTTGACGGGGAGCACTGGGAGGAGGCTGCGGCGGGCATTGCCCACCTTTCCAGGGGCAGTTGAGCCGTTTTTCGGGTTTGTGCACTGCAATAAACCCTTGATTCTCTGACCAAAGTCAGTAACTGGCCTTCACTTGAGGCCGGGCTGATCCCATAATACGGAGCTTCCCGATACCGCAACGAACGTTCACATAAAAAAGGACAAGCACGATGTGCCAGCGACTCCTGGGTCTGGTTTTAGTCTTGCTGCTAACGCCGCTTCACGCACTTGCAGTCGGAGCCGATCCGAACTACATGATCCCGACCAACAACGACGGGTCACCGATTTCCAACATCGTGATCGCTCGTTTTGATGCGACTACGTCGACCATCCCGTTGCCCAATAACCTGTTGTTCGCGGGTACGACGGATCTGACGTTGAACTTCGACAACGTGGTTGACGACCCGACGAACATTTCGGATCCCTTCGTGGCGCTGAGTGCGCTTGACGGATGGGGCACGGTGACGCCGTGGGCCGCAACGTTTACCAGCGACACGGGCTCGCCGCTCAATCCCGCAACGGTCACCCCCGGGGGAAGCGTGCGCATGTTCGAGGTCACGCTGACGGGCCCGGGTGGTGGAGTGACCGGTGTTGTTAGAGAGCTGGTTCCGGGTCTGGACTTCGTGGCGACCATTTCTCCGGTAGCAACATCGGATCCCACGGTGGGCGGTCCCTTCGACGGACCACGCATCGCCCAGCAGGTTGTCATCATCCTGTTGCAACCGCTGGCGGAACTCACCAGCTACATGGTCGTGATGACCGACACGATCAGCGACAGTGATGGAAACAACTCGTCGCCGGACCAGCAATATTTCATTGCCAAGCGGACGAGCCCGCTGGTGGATGGCAACGGCAACAGCACGCTGCCGCTGCTGGATGACGCCACGGCACAGGCGCTCGAACCCCTGCGGCAACTGACCAACTCGCAGTTGTTCGCGGCCGCCGGCGAAGGGATCAATCCGGACGACGTCGTGCTGAGTTGGGTTGCCACGACCCAGAACATTACATCGACATTGGGCGCGATCCGCGCGTTCGTGACCGCGCCGGGGGCCCACGTTTTCGGCCCGACCGGCTTCACTACCGCCGATGTGCTTCCCGGCGTGCCGGGGATCGCCGACATCTGGATCGGCACCCTGGATGTTCCTTACTATCTGAGCGCGCCTTCCGCGGCGAACCCCATCGCGCCCCTGAACACTTTCTGGAAAGCGCCGCCGTGTGGCGCGAGCCCGGTGTGCGGCGGGCTGGGTCTGGATCCCACGTCCACGAACCTGACCTTCGTGAACCCGATCCCGGTGCCCACTTCCACGCAGACGATTCCCGTGTTGTTGACCCTGCCCAATACCTTGAGCGGCAACTTCAAGCCAATGTCCGGGTGGCCCGTGGCCATCTTTCAACATGGTTTTACCGTGGATCGAACCGTTGCGCTCGCGATCGCCGATACGCTGGCCTCGCTGGGTTTTGCGACGATCGCTATTGATGTTCCCTTGCACGGGATCACCGACACGACCAACCCGCTTTATGCGGGTAACACCCCGTTTCCCGGCGATGTGGAACGAACCTTTGACGTGGACTACATCAACAACACAACCGGCGCGCCGGGGCCTGACGGCATTATCGATCCGTCGGGTGCGCACTACATCAACCTGGCGAGTCTTCTGACCTCCCGTGACAACCTGCGCCAGATGCCGGCGGACCTGTTTGTCCTTGCGGCCACGATCCCGGTCATCGACCTGGGTCTCGGGCTCAAAGGCGACGAGCCTTCCTTTGACGCGAGCCGCATTCACTTCATCGGCATGTCGCTGGGCGGTATCCTGGGTATCCCGTTTCTGGCTCTCGAGCCGACGGTAACCGTTGCAACCCTGAACGTGGCCGGCTGTGGCATTGCCGGAATCCTGACGACTTCCGAGACCATCTCGCCCCGTATCAATGCCGGGTTGGAAGCTGTGGCGGGACTGATCCCCGGCACCGAAGACTACAACGCGTTTTTCCTGGCGGCCCAGACCGTGATTGATTCAGGCGACTGCGTGAACTACGCGGCTATCGCTGGAGGCGGCAACGCCATCCTCGGTCAGGAGGTGCTGGGTGATACGGTGGTGCCCAATTTCGTGCCAACCAATCCCACCTCCGGTACCGAGCCGATGTTCGCGCTTCTGGGTCTGTCCGGTATCGACTCCACGACCTTTGACGCCATGGGTCTGCATGTTGCCGTGCGTTTCATTTCAGGCAGCCATAGTTCGCTGCTCAGTCCCGCGGCCGATCCGGCGGTGACCGCGGAGATGCAGGGGGAAGCGGGTTCCATGACCTTTTCTGACGGTACGACCGTCGTCATTGCGGATCCCAGCGTGATCCTGCCGGTGGCCAAACGAAGGCACCGGCTGGTCAAACTGGACTCAGTTCATTAAGCCCGGATAAGGAGTGAGAATCATGAAAACAAGCATGAAGCAATCTCGCCGGGCCACGACGATCAAGAGCCTGGCAACTGGAAGCGTTGCGTTTATCATCAGCCTGATGACCGCGCAGGTCGCGGCTGTTACATTCGAAAATAAGAGCGGTGAATTCTGGGGGTCTTTCGACAATACCTTCAGCTATGGTCTGTCGGTGCGTGTCGAAGACCTCGATCCCAGCAATATCGGCAAGGTCCAACTCGATCCTTCGCTGGCGCCGTTGTTTGGGACCAACCCGGTGGGCAACAACCCGATTTTCCGGGCTGCTCCGGGCCGGTATTCTGTCAACAGCGACGACGGCAACCTGAACTACCCGGACACGGGCGATCTCATCACCAACCGCGTGAGTTGGATCGGAGAGCTGGATCTGAACTGGAAGAACTGGGGCGCCTTTTTCCGTGCCGACGCCTTTTATGACTTCGAGAACGAGAATAAGGACGAGCTTTCCGCAATCGCCAAGGACTTCGTGGGCAGCCGCGCGCGGATCCTCGACGCCTGGATACAGGGCAACTTCGATATCGGCGACAAGTTCCTGTCCTTCCGCATCGGCCAGCAGGTGATCAACTGGGGTGAGAGCACGTTCATCCCGGGCGGTTTGAACGTCATCAATCCCTTCGATGTTTCCCAGCTGCGTGCCGCAGGATCACAGTTGAAAACAGCGTTGCTGCCGGTGAACTCGCTGTGGGTGACCTTCGACTTCAGCGCGATGGCCTACACGGAGCTGTTTTATCTGTTCGAGTTCGAACAGGTGGACCCGGACCCGGCGGGCTATTACTTTTCCACCAATGACTTCGCCACGCCCGGCGGGGAATTCGTCATGCTGGGTTTTGGTCTGCTCCCGGAGCGCTTCCCGGCCGCGACGATAGCGCGCGGGATTACGCGCTCACCGGCTGATGACGACGGACAATGGGGTGCGAAGGTGGGGTTCATCATTCCCCAGTTGAACGACACGGAACTCGCGTTCTATTACCTTCGTTATCACAGCCGTTTGCCGCTGATTTCCGCTGTGGCCGTGACCGACGCAACCGCGAGCTCCGGCGAATATTTCACCGAATACCCGGAAGACATCGACAAGGTTGGCGTGAGCTGGAACTCCGTGCTGGGATCCACCGGTATCGCCTTCCAGGGTGAGGTCAGCTACACCGACAACCAGCCCCTGCAAATCGACGATGTGGAACTGCTGTTCGCCGCGTTGTCGCCGCTGAACGCCGGCATCGGCGCCCCGGGCAACCGGTTCATCTCGCAACTGGGGTCGTTCGACTTCGGAGAGGAAATACAGGGTTGGGATCGCCACGAGGTTACTTTCCTGCAGTTCACCCTGACCAAGATCTTCGGTGGCACCAACTTCCTCAAAGCGAACCAGTTGGTCACCCTGGCTGAATTCGGTTTCCAGTTCATCGGCGACCTGCCGGATGAGAGGGCGCTGCGTTACAACGGCCCCGGAACCGACACCGGCGGCGGTGGTGACGTCAACAGCGGTTTGCTGCGCAATCCGGAGACGGAAACTGACGGTTTTGCCGATGACTTCTCCTGGGGTTATCGCCTGCTGGCCCGGGCCGAGTACAACAATGCTATCGGTGCCTGGTCGCTGTTCCCGCGCATCGCGTGGGCGCATGATCCCGGCGGCACGTCGCCGGGGCCCGGCGGTCCCTTCATAGAGGACCGGAAGACCCTGTCAGTGGGCCTCAACGCGCTGTATCTGCAGAAATGGCAGCTCGATATTTCCTATACAAGGTATATGGGCGCCGGCCGTTACAACCTGCTGCAGGATCGCGACTGGGTCGGTGCCTTCGTGCGTTATTCCTTCTGATGAAAAGGGCTGAGCAAATGACTAACAAGATCAATACTTTGGTTCTTGCGCTGATCGTGCCCCTTTTCGCGGGCACGGCACTGGCACAGGTTTCCGAACAGGAAGCCGCGCGGCTGGGACAGGATCTCACCCCGACGGGGGCCGAGCAGGCGGGCAATGCCGATGGCACCATCCCGCCCTGGGAAGGCGGCATTACCCAGCCGCCGGCCGGTTACACGGTCGGGATGTTTCATCCGAGCCCGTGGCCGGATGATCAGCCCCTGTTCACCATTACCAGTGCGAACCTGGACCAGTACCGGGACAAGATGACCGCGGGCCACATCGCGATGTTCGCGAAGTACCCCGATTACAAGATGCGCATCTACCAGACCCGCCGGAGCGCTTCGTGGCCCCAGTACCAGTATGACGGCACGAAGCACAATGCCACCCATGCGCTGCTGATTGCCGATGGGGAGGGCGTTTCCCAGGCGATCGCGGGACTGCCGTTCCCGATCCTGTACGAGGTCGGCATGGCCAACGGGGACAGCGAGGCGTACCAGGTGATGTGGAACCACAAGCTCCACTACCGTGGACATGGTCTCCACCGCTTCAACAACCAGGCGGCCCCGACCAGCGGCGGCAAATACACGTTGATCGTATTGAGCGAAGAGTTGAATCTGCCGTTGGCGCCGGAAGGCACGCTGATCGACGATCTGGGCAACATCCTGTTCTATTTCCTGCAGAACACCCAGGCGCCGGCACGCCTGGCCGGTGGTGCGCTGCTGGTGTGGGAAACGGTGGACCAGGTCAGACAGCCGCGCCAGGCATGGGTCTACAACCCGGGGCAGCGTCGTGTGCGCCGGGCGCCCAACATTGCCTATGACAACCCGGGTACGGCTTCCGACGGTCTACGCACCAACGACATGAGCGACATGTTCAACGGCGCCATGGACCGCTACAACTGGACGTTGGTGGGCAAGAAAGAGATGTACGTTCCCTACAACTCCTACGCGCTGCACAGTGGCGACATCAAAGTGGATGACATCATCCAGCCGGGCTACATCAACATGGATCTGGCCCGCTACGAGTTGCACCGGGTGTGGGTGGTGGAAGCGAACCTGAGAGAAGGTAAGCGTCATATCAATCCCAGACGCACCTACTATGTGGATGAGGACAGTTGGAACATTCTCACCGTGGACCACTATGACAAGCGCATGGAGCTTTGGCGCGTTTCCGAGGCCCACTGTATCAACTACTACGACGTAGAAACCTTCTGGACCACGCTGGAAGCACATTTCGATCTCCAGTCGGGCCGCTATATCGCCCAGGGTCTGGATAATGAGCGGTCGCCCTATGATTTCTCCTTCCGTCAACCGCCGGCCTATTTCACGCCGGCGGCGCTTCGGAAAATGGGCCGCCGATAAGCTGTTATGAGTCGCCGGGGTCGCGGCCCCGACGGCTCGTCCCCGGTCCGGGCTCAATAATGACGGCTCATCGCTCCCCAGGGTTCTTTGTCTTCCTGACCGTCCTGATCGGCTGCCTGCCACTCCTGACGTCGTTTGCACAGGAGCCCCGGCCAGCAGTCATGGCGGGGCTCACAACCGAGACCCTGTTGCTGGACGCAGCGATGGTTGATGACCGGATCGTCGTGGTGGGGGAGCGGGGTCATGTGATTCTCTCTGACGATGGCGGCAAGAACTGGCGCCAGGCCGTCGTGCCGGTTCGCGCTACGTTGACCGCCGTCGAGTTCGTCGACCAGAAAAATGGCTGGGCGGTCGGTCACGACGGGGCGATCATCCACAGCGCCGACGGAGGCGAGACCTGGACACTGCAGAACTACACGCCGGAACTGGAACAGCCCCTGCTGGACGTAATGTTTTTTAATGCCGAGAACGGAATTGCCATCGGGGCCTACGGGTATTACCTGTTCACCTCCGACGGGGGCGGGACCTGGGAAGAGACCATGGTCGATGAGGAGTGGGACTACCACCTCAATGCGATCGTGGAGGCCGGCGACGCGAACCTGTATATCGCGGCGGAATCAGGAAGCATCTACCGCTCTTCCGACCGCGGCAAGACCTGGCAGTCCCTGGATTTTCCCTACCGGGGTTCCCTGTTTGGCATTCTCGCCCTGGGTTCGGATCGTATTATGACCTTCGGGCTGCGGGGCCACGTCTATGAAAGCGACGACGGTGGCCTGTCCTGGCGGCAGGTCAATACGGGGACCGAAAGGGCGATCCTGGGCGGGCGCGTGTTTGACGACGGGACCATCGTCCTGGTGGGAGCCAGCGGGACCATCCTCATCTGGCCGCCCGGGGCCCATGCCTTCGAGCTCACCCGCCACGAAGAAGGCGCGGACCTGGTGGCGGTGATGCGTGGCAGCGAGGGCGGACTGCTGCTGTTCGGCGAGAGCGGCATACTGACCAACGGAGACCCGGGCGAATGACCGGCATGGGTGACAAGGTCATGAGCTTCCTCGAAGGGCTGATATTCCCCCACCGGAAGATCATCCTGATCCTGTTCATGGTGGCCACCGTGTTCATGGTCTGGTCGGCGGCACAACTGCGCGTGGACGCGGGTTTCACCAAGCTCCTGCCACTGAAGCATTCCTACATGCAGACCTTCGTCAAGCATCGGGCTGAGTTTGGCGGCGCCAACCGGGTACTCATCGCCCTCATGGTCGAGGAAGGAGACATCTTCACGCCGGAGTTTTTCGAAACTCTCGAAGCCGCCACCAACGAGGTCTTTTTCATTCCCGGTGTCAACCGGCCGGGCGTGCGTTCCCTGTTCACACCGAACGTTCGGTTTGTCGAGATCATCGAGGGGGGGTTTGCCGGTGGCAACGTCATTCCCAATGATTTTCGACCCGATAAGGCGGGCTTCGAGCAGGTCCGGGCCAATATCGTCAAGTCCGGCCAGATCGGCCGGCTGGTCACTGAGGACTTCACCGGCGCTTTAATCAGCGCGGAACTCATGGAGTTTCACCCGGACACGGGTGAGAAACTCGATTACCAGGCGGTGGCCGCGGAACTGGAAGAAAAACTCCGGGAGAAATACGAGAGGGATAATCTGTCGGTTCACATCATCGGCTTCGTCAAGGTCATGGGGGATATCGCTGACGGCGCGCGTTCGGTCATCGGTTTCTTTGGCATTGCCCTGCTGATCACGGCCATCCTGCTCTATCTCTATTCACATTCGTGGAAGTTGACCGTGTTGCCGCTCGTGTGCTCGGTCATCGCGGTCATCTGGCAGCTGGGCGCGGTCACCCTGCTCGGTTTCGGTCTCGACCCCATGAACATGCTGGTGCCGTTCCTGGTGTTTGCCATCGGCATCAGTCACGGCATGCAGATGATCCATACCTGGAGCATGGCGACCATCTTTGGAACCCGGAGCGGGGGCGTCCAGGCCGGGGAGACCGGCGACGACAAACCCGTGGACAGCCTGGAAGCGGCGCGTTTTACCTTCAGACGCCTGCTGGTGCCGGGTTCCATCGCGCTGATTTCCGACACGATCGGATTCCTGACCATCCTGTTGATTCCGATCCGGATGATCCAGGAGTTGGCCATCATCGCGAGCCTCGGCGTCACGGTAATCATATTCACGAATCTGGTGCTGCTGCCGATCCTGCTGTCCTATATCCGGGTCAAGAACCTGGAAGCGTACAAGCAGCGGCGCATGAAGGAAGAGTGGCGCTGGGCCACCTTCTGGACCCGTCTGACCCGGGTAACAGACACGGGTCCCGCTCTCGCCATCGTCGGGTTTTCCATCGTCCTGTTCGTTGCGGGTATGTGGAAGATGCAGGAACTGCCCATCGGCGATTTGCACGCGGGTGTTCCTGAGCTGCACCAGGACTCCCGGTACAACATCGATACTGCGGTGATCGCCGAGAACTTCGCGATCGGCGTGGACATCATCACGGTGATTGCGGAGACCGTAACGGACGCCTGTATCGACTACGAGATCATGAATACCATTGACGAGTTCGCCTGGCATATGGCCAACGTGGAAGGCGTCCAATCTGCGATCACCTTGCCGGCGATATTCAAGATCCTGAACGCCGGCTGGAACGAGGGTAATCCGAGATGGCGGGTTTTGCCACGCAACCCGGCGACACTCGCCCAGTACGTGACATCTATCGATACCTCCACGGGGCTGCGCAACGAGAGTTGCGATGCTATGCCTGTCCTGATCTTTACGGAAGATCACAAGGCACACACCATTGAGCGGATCGTAAACGCGGCGAAGGATTTCGAAGCGAGCCACGGACACGACGATGTGAGCTTCAAGCTGGCCACGGGAAACGTAGGCGTGATGGCGGCTACCAACGAGGAAGTCGCGAGGGTGCAATGGTCCATGCTGGCCTACGTCTACGCTGCGGTGATCAT
>Ga0114949_10000254_pt1 | contig 26631 bp, 24 predicted proteins | sample N074metaG_FD_83505 | JGI IMG/M metagenome (GOLD analysis project Ga0114949, IMG submission 83505) | Deep subsurface microbial communities from Kermadec Trench to uncover new lineages of life (NeLLi) - N074 metaG | ecosystem: Environmental > Aquatic > Marine > Ocean trench > Sediment | place...
CCTCCTAATAAAACCGTACAAGGGCTGCTTTTTGATTTTTGATGTTTTTTAGACCGTTTTGCTCTAAAATCAATACATTTGATTTGTTCTGAAATTTATTTAGGACGGGATTGATACAAATCTAATATTAAACCTATCTTTGAATGTTAAATTAATGATAATATTTCAATGAAAAAGATATTATTTTATCTATTTCTCATTTTTTTATTTTCTTGCGATAAAAATGAGAAGAAAAATTATTTTCAGAAATTGGAAGGATCGGCCTTTGGTACAACTTTTCATATTACCTATGAAGATAAAACTGGTCAAATTTTTGAAAAACAGGTTGATAGTTTAATTCATTTGATGAATAAATCCTTATCCACTTATATGCCCAATTCAGATATTTCAAAAATTAATAATGGTGATTCAACCATTGTGGTAGATGATTTATTTTTAGAAGTTTTCGAAAAATCGAATAGAATATATAAAGAGACGAATGGTGCCTTCGACCCAACTATTGGAATATTGGTAAATGCCTGGGGTTTTGGCCCTGATAAAATGATTGAGAACCTTGATTCTACCCATATTTCAAGAATGTTGGAAGTTGTTGGGTTTGATAAAGTGAAAATTGAAAACAATCGGGTAATTAAAAAATATAAAGAAACCTATTTTGATTTTAATGCCCTAGCAAAAGGATTTGCTGTTGATGTTATTGGTCGATTTCTAGAAAATAAAAATGTGAATAATTATATGGTTGAAATTGGAGGTGAAATAAGAGCAAGAGGATTTAGTCAAAAAAATATTCCTTGGATAATAGCCGTAGAAGAACCAAATTTTGATGGTAACAGATCCTTTCAAACTAAAATTGATTTATTGGATGAATCTATTGCTACATCAGGCAATTATAGAAAATTTAAAATTGACGCTAAGACCGGAAAAAAATATGCACATATCATTGATCCCACAACTGGCTATCCAATCAAAAGTAATTTATTAAGTGCTACTGTTATATCGAATATAGATTGTGCAGATGTTGATGGATATGCCACAGCATTAATGGCTATGGGTTTAACCAAAGGCAAGGAATTTTTAAGAAAACACCCTGATTTAAAGGCATTTTTAATTTTTAGTGATCAAGATGGAGAAATAAAAACCTATGCCACTGAAAACTTTATAAAAAAGCGACAATCTCATGATCATAATTAGTGCCTGGTCGGAAATAGGCGATTTTTATAAAAACATTTTTAATTTTGATGTATTTTCGACCAGACACAAATTAGTTTTCGAATATAATTATTCGATAGAAACAGTTTTCAGAATAGACTCCAATTCGAAGATAAAATCACGCTTTTTACTGGATGGTGAATAACTAAATCCTTCAATAATCAAAAGGCGATTATTTTTTTTATCATCAAATGTATAACTTAAGAATGGGCCACCCATATAATCGCCTTTAAGAATCCATAAACCCCGAGTCTCAATAGCTTTTTTATCCGAAATTATTACTTCTTTGGTTATGGGTGTGTATTGATGTTCTGTGATCATATAAGTATCCTCAAACTGACCCGGAATATACTTTTTACCAATAGAATCTCGAATTTTAATAATATTTAAAACATTAAATTCATCTATTGAACGATAAGGAACTTCATAGGCAATAATATTTAATAACCCTTTTGCTATTCTATTTCGATACCATAAAAAATCACCATTATCTTCAACCATATTATAGGTTAATGGTAATTTTAAAGTAAATCCGAATTTATTAAAAGTTTCAATTTCTTTAATTTTGTGATGTTTTTTTGTAATTTTTCTTTGATAAGCGATTAGATCATTTTTTTTAAAAGTTGATATCAATTCATTTTTATGAGCTTTAATATTTTCAATTAAATCCTTTTTGTTTTTGCCTAATATGGTTAATATTGTTTGTGGAGAAGCATAAATATTGGAGTTGGTATAAAAATTAGAAATGCTATCATAACCAACGAACATAATATTTCTATTTCGTTTGAATAAACTGTTAAAAGTTTTTGGAGAAATTTGATTGATAGAAAATTGATTTTCATCCTGCGGTAATCCAACTATAGGAGTTGTGATAATATCTCTTAATGCATCTCCAACTTCTCCTTGCCAATCAGAATTTTTAATAACAATTAATATATGATTAATTTTACCGGAAGAATGAACTAAGGTTAGTTTGTCGTTTCCGATACAAGAATTTAATGCGAAGAAGAGAATTGCTATGATTGAAATATTTTTGATCATGTTGCTGTTTAAATTTATTGAACAAAATCAAAAATAAGTAAAATTTAATAAATTTTTAGTTTTGTTCCGGGTTTTAATTTGTTACTCCAAATATTGTTCCAATTTTTAATTTGGTTCACCGTAACCTTAGGATATTTTTGTGAAATTAGCCATAAAGAGTCCCCTTTTTTCACAGTGTATGTAACATATTTACCCTTAGGAATTATTTTTTTACTATTATTTTTAGCTTTGCTTTTAGTTGTGCTAACATATGATTTTCTAGGGTAAATAGTTAACCGTTGACCAACTCGCAAATTGTTACTTTTTAAACCATTCCAACGTTTGATACTACTTACAGAAACACCATATCTGCGGGCAATTTTACCAAGGTAATCTCCACTTCTAACACGATATCTAATTCTGTCGCTGGCTTCAGTATATTTAGGGAAGGGTTTTTCTCGTTTGGCATCGTTGGCTTCCGCATAAGCATAAATTTCAGCTTCATTCGCTACAAATTGCCCAACCAAATATTTTGGAATTCTCAAGGTATAATTGCGGCCCTTGATTACAGGAATAATATTTAATTTATATTGTGGGTTTAAAAATTCAAGCAATTCATTATCAGTCCCTAATACTTTATTGATCTGTTCAAAGGTAACTTGTCTTTTTAAAATAATCGTATCAGTTTCAAAAGAATTCATCAGAATATTTTTTGCATATAACTGATGCTCATTAGCATATTCAAAAATATAAAGAGTTGCGTAAAATGCGGGTAAGTAACCTGCAGTTTCACGAGGTAAATAATGACGAATATTCCAGTAATTTTTATTTCCTCCCGATCTTCTTATGGCTTTATTTACATTTCCCGGACCGGAATTATATGCAGCCAATACCAAATCCCAATCGTTGAATATATTGTATAAATCTCTTAAATATTTACATGCTGCTTCGGTCGATTTTATGGGATCAAATCTTTCATCAACATATGAACTTACTTTTAAACCGTATTGTTTTCCGGTAGCATACATAAATTGCCAAAGTCCTTTTGCACCAACCCTTGAATTTGCATTGGGTTTCAAAGCAGATTCAACAATAGCCAAATATTTAATTTCTAATGGAATGTCATATTTATCTAAGAATTCTTCAAATATTGGAAAATAAAATTCTGATTTGCCCATCAAATTAGCCAATGTCTCGGGACGGTTTTTTAAATAATGTTTAATTATTTTCTCTAATGAACGATTGTATTCAACATGAAATGGAGTTTTACTATTTAGAACTTCCAATCGTTCCTTTAATAATTCGGTAGAAAAATTATCAATGACAATTTTACCTATAGTATCTTTTGGTAGAATAATCAAAGAACTGTCAATAGATGAGTTTTTCCATGATTCCATCCATTTTTTATCAAATTCGCTTGCCTCTTTATACTCAATAATTGCAATACTTTTCCCTGCAATTAAAGTAGAATCAACTTTGATGGTATCAATTTGTACCCTGTTATTTTTATTCTCTAAATCTATTTGAGAAAATCCATAAAAGGATAAAAATAAAAATGTGAATGTCAGGTATTTCTTCATTAATTTCATTGCTAATTATTGTTCCTAAGATATTAAATTTGTAACAAAACGGTAAAAATAGTACAAAATTTGATTTAAGTATGAATTTTAACTTTTAAATATTTTAAGTTTTGTGCCTGGTTTTAAAAACTTTACATTGTTAATATCGTTCCAATTTCTTAATTGATCAACAGAAACTTTAGAATACCTTCTCGAAATATTAAATAGGGTATCTCCTTCCTTAACGATATAAGTTTCATAGTTATTAATAATTCTTGGGTCTTTTTTTTGTAATCTGTCCGGGGAAAAATTAGGGAAGATGTCAAGAGAGAAAGGTATTTTAATAGATTTGTTATTGGATTGGATTATATTATTTTGTTTGATGGTTTCATAAGTTTTGTCGGTAATGACCAATCGTTGTCCTGCTATTAAATAATTGGTTTGTAGACCATTCCATTTTTTAAGTTGCTGTAATGAAATATGATGTTTGATTGCAATTCTATTTAAATTATCGCCATTTTTTACTTCATAGCTGTTGAATTCAGTAATTTTGATAGAATTCGATTTGTCCTTATTATTATTGTTTTGATTTGTTGTTTGATAAAATAAACTTTCATTTTCAATGAATTTATGAATCAAATTTTTTGGTAATGTTAAGGCATATTCCTTATTTTTTGAAAAGGGAATAAATTCTTTTTTGTATTGTGGATTTAAAGCGATTAACAAATCGAAATTAATGGCTATGTTTTTTTTAATTGATTTAAAAGATAATGGTTTTTTAATGTGAACTGTATCAACTTCTAAATAGGTTAAATCTGTATAATTTGGTTTCAATTGATGAATATCTGCATATTCAAATATATAGTAAGTTGCATAAAAGGCAGGAACATAACTACGAGTTTCTTGAGGTAAATATTGGCGTATTTCCCAATAATTCCGATTTCCGCCAGCGCGTTTTATTGCTTTATTTACATTTCCCGCACCTGAATTGTATGCCGCTAGGGCTAGATCCCAATCTTTAAAAGTTCGGTATAAACTACTCAAATACTTGCAAGCCGCCTCTGTTGATTTTATTGGATTGTAACGTTCATCAACGTAAGAATTTACATCTAAACCATACTGTTTTCCGGTCGCTAACATAAATTGCCATATTCCTTTAGCGCCAGACGGAGAATTTGCATTCGGAATTAATGCTGATTCAACTATGGCGAGATATTTAATCTCAAGAGGTAAGTCGTATTTATCCAAATATTCTTCAAATATTGGAAAATAATATCTGGCTTTTCCCATTAAATTGGACAAATCATCTCTTCTGTTTTTTAAATAAACTCGAATAAATCTTTCCAATGTTGGATTATGAACCACATTAAAAGGAGTTTTGAAATTTAGCTCCTCCAATTGTTTTATGAGTAATAAAGATGAAAACTCATTGTGGTCAAGTGCAATATGATGTGATTCAATGAGTGGGGAACTTGTAAAATTGATTGAGGAATTTTTGTTCAATATCCGTATATTTTTATTAGAACTGGAGACAAAATTATTCTTATTAGAAATAAGTCCACTAAATTTATAGCCTTCAAGATCATATTGAAGGCTATTTTGTGAAAAAACAAGGGGAGATAAAACTAAAAAATAAAGGAAAAAGGATTTTTTCATAGCGTTTTTTAATTTCAGGGATTCGTTATTTTTGTATTAATATTTTATCAATCCAATCGATCATTTTTTCAAGAACTTCATTTTTATTTATATCATTGTGTAATTCGTGATAAGCATCTTCAAACAGACATAGTTCTACATTTTCGTTTGAATTATTTGCAAATTCTTCGGATGCTTTCCAACTGGTTATTCTGTCACCCGTGCCATGCATCAATAATAGGGGTGTTTTTATTTTACCGGCATTCTTAATTGCCCACTCACCGGTTTCCATAAAAACTATGGAGTAATTCGCACTTATTTTATCGTGAATTAAAGGGTCATTTTTATACAACTCCACCTCTTTATTATCACGAGAAATGGCTTTAATTTCTAATTCGCTTCCCATGGTTATTGATGGTAAATACTTTAACAAGAATTTCCCAGCAGTTATTTTCCAACCTGGAGGATCAAATGCCAGGCGTAAAAAAGGGCTGGTAGCAATGATTCCTTTCAAATTATTTTCTCTTCTTAGTGCGTAATTAATTACCACATTTCCACCCATGCTATGGCCATAAAGAAACATGGGTTTATCTCCAAAAAGATCCTTTCCCTTATCAAGGAAGGTATCTATACAATCCAAAACAGCATTAAAACCTGGATTATGGCCTCGTTTCCCCCCCGTTCTTCCATGGCCAAATTGGTCATAGGTTAAAACCGCTATAGAATTTTGAATAAAAAAAGGGATCACATGGTTTTCATAGCGTTTGGAATGCTCTCCCATTCCATGAACCAATACAACAATAGCTTTTACAGTTTCGGGTTGAAAATACTTGCCGTAAAATTTAATGTTGTATAAGTTTAATGTAAATTCCTTATGAATCATTTAGAACTTATTTATCTCAAAAATATAACATGAGACCAGTCAAATTGCAAAATTGTTAAAAAGTCCTAAAAAGTTAAAACATAATAATCAGATGTACAGATAGTTATAAAACAATAATTTTAATAGTTAATTATTTATGATAATATTTGCCATCATTCTATGTTAAAAGTTGAAAAACAATAAAGGATAACCCTTAGATTTTGTAGCTTTATAAGTAAATTTTAAATACTTTGGTATGGTGAATTCTTATAATAGAAACTTCGATAATAAGGTAAATAAATTTGACAAAAAAACACTTACCTTAATTCATTTATTACATCCTTATGTTAAACAAAGATTAAAAGTAGGGGAATGTTTTGGAATTTTTCCAAAGAATATGTTTCAGCCTAATGGTATTATTGACGAGGTTATTTTGAATATTTATGAAAATAAATTTCATCATACTTTAGAGTTAGATGAATTGAGAATATTGATGTTTGATATCGCAAATAAAAAATTGAAAAGTTTGTTTGAAAATGAAAAATGGCATAAAAAATCGATAAGTACAAAAATAATTTTAGAAGAGGAATTGAAACTGTTAGAAGAAAACTTTACTATTGATGGAGGAAATGATTTGATAATGCATGAGGAATTGGACGATATTTCTTATCATCAAAATGATCACCAATCTCACTTTTTGACTTTTGATGAAACCCAGGAAAATATTCTTTCACTATTTGACATCCAAAATAAGTCGTTATTTGAGAATCAAAAAAACAGAAATACCTTACAAAAAATGTATAGAATGCTTCCTTTGCAAACTTCAAACGTAGTCGATTTGTATGTATTAGGTAAATTGAATTTACAGGAAATCGCAAGCATTTTAGATTCGGATATTATAGAGTTGAAGAGAATTATTCTTTTTGTTAAAGAAAATTTCAAAAAACAACTCATTTGATGAATAATTGTTAAAGAAAATTTAAATTCATTGCAAAAAACAAATAATTTCTTTTTTGGTTTGAATTAATGTTGTACTATTGCAAAGTGAAAAAAAACAATATACATACTCCATATAATAAAATTCGCCGCTTGCCCTTGCGCCGTCGCTAATATTTATTAGTATCAAATTTTATTATTTTCACAATCACAATTATTCAAAATGCAACTTACTTTTAACATAGAAAAATCGAAATTTTCAATTTTCACTATTTTTAGTTCTTTTATTCCTCAAATTCGCCGCCGTCGCCCGTAAGGGTATTTTCAAATTATAGAGTTTGGTGAGTCCATCTCCGCATTTCAATTCAAATTATTAAAAACATAAATTAAAATCAATACAATGAAAGTTGTAATTGCCACATACAAACATATAAAATACGCAAATATTATTAGCGAAACCATTGATAAGTCTGCTCAGGAAAGAGGTACAGGTATTGCCAAAAGAACTCCTGAGTATATCGAAACTAAAATTATCAATGGCAATGCTATCATAGCTTTGGATGGAAATAAATTTGCAGGTTTTTGTTATATTGAGATTTTCAGTAATAAAAATTATGTTGTACACTCAGGTTTAATAGTTCATGAAGATTACAGAAAGCAAGGCCTGGCAAAAAAAATTAAAACCATGGTTTTTAACCATTCAAAGGAAAGATATCCTGAGGCGAAAATATTCGGAATAACAACAGGTTTGGCCGTAATGAAAATTAATTATGAATTAGGGTACAAACCGGTAACATTTTCTGAGTTAACCAACGACCCTGAATTTTGGAAAGGATGTCAAACTTGTGCAAATTATGATGTACTGCAACGAACCAACAAAAAAATGTGTTTATGTACAGGAATGTTATACAACCCTAAGCATGATGGACATATTAAAGAACATCCATACAATTCAAAAACTTTAAGCAGATTAAAAAGAATAAAGCAAGTTTTGCTTTTAAAGAAATTAGTTAAAAAAAACACGAAATGAAAAAATTAGTTTTAGCATATAGCGGGGGGTTGGATACCTCATATTGCGTAAAATATTTATCTAAAGAAGAGAATTTTGAAGTTCATGCTATAAGTATAAATACAGGCGGCTTTAGCGATGAAGAAATTAAAATAATTGGAGATAAGGCTATACAATTAGGGGCAACATCATATAAATCCATTCATGCAGTGGATTCTTTTTACGATAAAGTGGTAAGATATTTGATTTTTGGAAACGTGTTAAAAAATAATACATACCCATTATCTGTGAGTGCCGAAAGAATTATCCAAGCCATTGAAATAGCAAATTATGCGAAGAAAGTAGGCGCAGAATATATTGCCCATGGAAGCACAGGGGCAGGTAATGACCAGGTAAGGTTTGATATGATTTTTCAAATTTTAGCACCAAAAATTAAAATTATTACGCCAATTAGAGATAATAAACTCTCCCGACAAACAGAGATTGATTATTTAAAAGGAGAAGGAATAGATTTGCCCTGGGAAAAAGCCAAGTATTCAATCAATAAAGGCCTTTGGGGAACTAGCGTTGGAGGAGCCGAAACCTTAACTTCAAACCTTCCCTTACCAGATGAAGCCTATCCCAGTCAACTGGAAAAAACCGAGCCCCAAAATTTAAAACTCACCTTTGAAAAAGGAGAACTGGTTGCTATTAATGATAACAAAGACAATCCGGTAAATAATATTGAATGGTTAAATGATTTGGCTTCAAAATATGCCATTGGCAGGGATATCCATGTAGGCGATACCATTATAGGAATTAAAGGAAGAGTTGGATTTGAAGCTCCGGCACCTTTAATAATCATCAAAGCTCATCATTTATTAGAAAAGCATACGCTTACCAAGTGGCAACAACATCATAAAGACCAATTGGGTAATTGGTACGGAATGATGTTGCATGAGGGCCATTACCTGGATGAAGTGATGAGAAATATTGAAGTCTTTTTATTGGATACTCAAAAAAATGTAACCGGTGATGTGTTTGTAAGTTTACATCCCTATAGATTTACATTGAATGGAATTACTTCAAAACACGATTTGATGAGCTCTTCCTTTGCAAGTTATGGCGAATCCAATGAAGGTTGGACAGCCGATGACGCCAAGGGATTTATCAAAATAACTGCAAATCAAAGTAAAATTTTTAATCAAGTAAATTCATAATTATGATTCAGGTAGGAATTATTGGTGGAGCAGGATATACGGCTGGGGAATTGATAAGACTATTAATTAATCATCCTACCGTTATAATTGATTTTGTTTATAGCACCTCAAATGCCGGTAACAAAATATATGCCGTGCATCAGGATTTATTGGGTCAAACCGAACAATCATTTACAGATGCAATCAATGCCAAAGTTGATGTGGTATTTTTATGTTTAGGTCACGGAAATTCAAAAGCTTTTTTGATGAATAATTCGTTTTCAGAAAACACAAAAATTATTGATTTAAGCAATGATTTCAGATTGAAAAATGATGCTGTTTTCAATGGAAAAGAATTCATATATGGCTTATCCGAATTACAAAAGGATAAAATTGAATCGGCAAGCTATATTGCCAATCCGGGATGCTTTGCTACGGCAATTCAATTGGGGATTTTACCCTTGGCAAAAAATAAATTACTCAAAAGTTCTGTACATATCAATGCAACAACCGGTGCAACAGGAGCGGGTGTTTCGCCTTCAGCAACTACTCATTTTAGCTGGAGAGATAATAATTTTTCAGTTTATAAAGCATTTACCCATCAACATTTGGGAGAAATAAAAGAAAGTTTGCAGGGCCTGCAAACTGATTTTGATGATGAACTATTTTTTATTCCCAATAGAGGGAATTTCAGCAGAGGAATTTTCGCTTCTATTTATACAGATTTTGATAGTTCATTGGACGATGCTTACGAATTGTTCGAAAAATATTATGAATTTGCAGAATTCACAAAAATATCCAGAACAGAAATTCATTTAAAACAAGTGGTAAATACAAATAATTGTTTTATCCATTTGCAAAAACACAAGAATAAATTATTGATCACAAGTGTATTAGACAACTTGTTAAAAGGTGCATCCGGACAAGCAGTTCAAAATATGAATCTAATTTTTGGATTGGAGGAATCATCAGGATTACGGTTAAAAGCGAACTTTTTTTAATTTTGAGAAACATATCATTACGAAAATTTAAACATATGAAAATAGGAATAATTGGCGTTGGGAATTTGGGATATTCTATTGCCGTAGGAATCTTAAGCGAAAGAAAAGAAATCAATTGTAAATCCTTGTATCTTTCAAAGAGAAATACGGATTCATTGGCGCATTTAGAAAAGCTGTCAGCTGTAAAGGTTACAAGCAATAATAAAAGGGTTGTCAAATATTCAAATGTAATTATTTTAGCAGTTCAGCCGGCTCAATTAAAAGGAGTATTAGATGAAATTAAAGATGTGTTTGACCCTTCTAAACATACTATTATATCTGTAGCAACGGGCAGGTCAATTGAAGAAATGGAATCAATATTAGGTTCTGAGGCATCAATTATTCGTTGTATGCCAAATACAGCCATATCTGTAGGACAATCAATGACCTGTATTAGTGCAAATGAAAATGGAAAGAAAAATATTCATATGGCAAAATCGATTTTCAATTCATTAGGACAAACACTTTGTATTGAAGAAAAATTAATGCAGGCAGCAACGGTGATTTGCGCTAGCGGAATTGCCTTTTGGATGCGTTTGATAAGGGCCACCACTCAAGGTGCAGTTCAATTGGGCTTTGACAGCGAAGAAGCGCAAATATTATCCATGCAAACATGTTTAGGCGCGGCAAGTTTGTTAATTGATTCAGGGAATCACCCCGAAGAAGAAATAGATAAAGTTACAACACCAAGCGGATGTACTATTGAAGGGTTGAATGAGATGGAACATCAAGGATTGAGTTCTTCTCTAATCAGAGGCTTGGTAAGCTCCTATGAAAAAATAAACCAAATTTAAATTTGAAAAAATGAATTTATTTGACGTATATCCATTATATGATGTAACTCTGGTTAAAGCCAATGATTGTTATGTTTATGATGAAAAAAATATAGAATATTTAGATTTATATGGTGGCCATGGTGTTATTTCTATAGGGCACACACATCCATATTATGTAACTAAATTAAAAAATCAATTAGACAATATAGGGTATTATTCCAATGCCATTCAAAATCCTTTGCAAGTTGAATTGGCAAAAAAATTAGGTGAAGTTTCAAATTGCCCCGAGTACAGATTGTTTTTATGTAATTCAGGTGCCGAAGCCAATGAAAATGCTTTGAAATTGGCCTCATTTCACACGGATAAGTCGAGGGTGATTTCGTTTAAAAATTCTTTTCACGGACGAACGTCTGCGGCAGTTGCGGTAACCGATAATCCAAAAATAAATGCACCTATAAACAAGCAACAAGTCACGACCATACTTTCATTAAATGATATTGATTCCGTTGAGTTTGAACTTAAAAAAGGTGATGTTTGTGCCATTATCATTGAAGGAATTCAGGGAGTTGGCGGATTGGATGAAGGAACTACCGAATTTTTTGTTTCACTCGAAAAACTTTGTGATGAATATCAGGTACTATTGATCCTGGATGAGATTCAATCGGGATATGGAAGAACTGGAAAATTCTTTGCATTTCAACATCACAATATCAAACCTGATATTATTACCACTGCCAAGGGGATGGGAAATGGCTTTCCAATTGGAGGAGTTTTAATAGCTCCAAAATTAAAAGCTTCTTATGGTTTGCTGGGCACAACATTTGGAGGCAATCATATGGCTTGTGCAGCAGCTATATCCGTATTAGAAATTATTGAAAAAGAAAATTTGATGGCAAATGTGATTGAGGTTTCAAATTATTTTTTATCCGAAATAAAGAAAATTCCTCAAATAAAAAAGGTCAAAGGAAAAGGATTAATGACAGGCGTCGAATTTGATTTTGAAGTTGGAGAATTACGAAAAAAAATGATTTACGATTATCATATATTCACAGGAGGAGCGATGAATAAAAATTTATTGAGAATTTTACCACCGTTAACCGTGAAAAAGGAACATATTGATATTTTTATTCAAGCTTTAAAAGAAATATTATCCAAATGAATACTTTATTAACTTCAAAACAACGCAATGATGTATTGTTAACGATGGCACATTTAATTGCCAGTGAAAAAGCAAGCATATTGGCTGTTAATAAGATAGATGTTGACAATTACAATGGTGACGATTTAGCCATGTATGACCGACTAAAAGTAGATGATTCCAAAATTGATGGGATGATTTTATCTTTAGAACAACTGATTGCTGATTCGGATCCTATTGGAAAAGAATTGTATCGTTTCACCCACGATAACGGAATGAAAATTGTCAATAAAACCGCACCATTTGGTACTGTTTTGATCATATATGAATCCAGACCTGATGTAACGGTTGAGGCAGCAGGAATTGCTTTTAAATCAGGAAATAAAATTTTACTAAAAGGAGGTAAAGAATCCTTGAATTCAAATTTAAAAATTGTAGAACTCTGGCACAAGGCATTAAATGAAAATAATATATCTACAGAATGGGTTGAATATATGAATTACAACCGAACGGAGACTCAAGCATTTTTAGAAAACCCAACACAAAAAGTGGATTTGATTGTGCCAAGAGGTGGAGAAAAATTGATTGCTTTTGTAAAACAGAATGCTCAATGCCCGGTAATTGTTAGCGGTAGGGGAAATAATTTTATTTACGTAGATCAAGAGGCAGATTTAGACATTGCTTTGGATATTATTGTCAATGGAAAGGATAAAATATCAGCCTGTAATGCGGTCGATAAAATACTGATAAACTCTAATTTAGAAGGCAAAGAAACGTTTGCAAAAAACTTAATTGAAAAATTATTACAAGCGAAAATTGAAATATTTGGGGATACTTATTTTACAACTTATGAAAATATAAATTCATACGAATCGGAAGATATTTGGTATAAAGAATTTTTGGATTATAAAATTGTCGTAGGAAGTGTAGATTCAACAGATGATGCTATCGCAAAAATAAATAAATATAGTGGTGGGCATTCAGCAGTTATTATTACAAAAAACGATAAAGTAGCAAACAATTTTATGGAGAATGTTGATTCAGCGGCTGTTTATCAAAATGCCTCGACTCGTTTTACAGACGGTGGGCAATTTGGATTGGGTGGCGAATTGGCAATTAGTACAGATAAATTACATCACAGAGGACCAATGGGATTGCATCATTTGGTAACGAATAAATGGTATATTAAAGGAAATGGACAGATCAGATAAAAAAAGAATATTGCTTAAAATCGGTTCGAATGTATTAACCAAGGAAACCAATGTGATTTCCAAAATTAAAATTAGAAATATTGCGCGTCAAATTTTCGATTTAAAAGATGAATACGATTTCGTAATTGTAAGTTCCGGGGCAATTGTTGCTGCGAAACAATTGGTAACATTAGAAGGAAAAGATGTTACAGTAAAACAGGCATTGGCCTCTATAGGGCAGCCATATTTGATGCAAATTTATCAGGATATATTTAGAAAAATTGGATTATTGACATCGCAATGTTTGCTTTCGTATTCCGATTTTGAAAAAGAACAATCAAAAGAAAATATTGTGAACACCATTAATATTTTGATCGATAACCACTATATTCCTATTATAAATGAAAATGATACCGTAGCTACTGATGAAATTAAATTTGGAGATAATGATAAATTGGGAGCATTGACAGCATCACTTTTGAATGTGGATTTGTATATCATTGCGTCTAATACAAATGGTATTTACACCAAAGAATCAATGAATTCAAATAATTTGCAAACGATTAAAAAGGTGTCAGATGTCCAATCTTTAGAAAAAGAAATTGGCGATTTTAAATCGACTCATGGAACCGGTGGATTGGTAACAAAAATAGAAGCTGCAGTAATTGCTCAAAATGCAAATATTGAAATGTGGATTGTGAATGGTTTGAATGATAATTTTCTGGCTGATGCGATACATAACCGATCGGATTTTACAAGAATAATAGCGAAAAAAATAAAAGATGAAACATTATACCAACATAAATAATCTTAAAAACTTGCAGTCCACAGTGCAAGAAGCTATTGAATTGAAGAGTAATCCTTTGCAATTTGAACAATTAGGAAAAGGTAAAACGATCTGTTTACTTTTTTTCAACAATAGCCTGCGAACGAGATTGAGCACTCAGAAAGCTGCACAAAATTTAGGTATGAATGCGATAGTTATGAATTTTGGTAGTGAAGGTTGGCAATTGGAATATGAAGATGGAACTGTAATGAATCAAAACAAATCAGAACATGTAAAAGAAGCAGCTAAAGTAATTTCTCAGTACTGCGATATCGTAGCAATAAGAGCATTTGCTTCATTGCTTGATAAAGAAAAGGATGCATCGGAAGAAGTTATCAATAATTTTATAAAATATGCAACGGTTCCTGTTGTAAATATGGAGAGTTCTATCGGACACCCTTTACAAGCCCTGGCAGATGCAATTACATTGGAAGAAAACAAGCTTGCTCGCAAACCGAAAGTTGTTTTATCCTGGGCTCCACATCCAAAGGCATTGCCACATGCTGTTGCGAATTCATTTGTGGAAATGATGCAATTACAGGACGCTGATTTTGTGATTACACATCCTGAGGGTTATGATTTGAGTTCTGCAATTGTGAAGAATTCAACCGTAGAATATAATCAGGAAAAAGCATTTGAAAATGCAGATTTTATTTACACCAAAAATTGGAGTTCTTTTGATGATTACGGTAAAGTTATCTCTCAGGATAAAGATTGGATGATAACAGCAGATAAAATGAAATTGACAAACAATGCCAAATTTATGCATTGTTTACCTGTTAGAAGAAATGTTATTGTTGCCGATGAGGTTTTAGACAGTGAAAATTCTTTGATCATAGAACAAGCCAATAACAGAACCTTTGCGGCTCAAATTGTTTTAAAAAAGATACTCGAAGAGAATTGAGAAGTCAGTATTGAGAATTGACTGTCATTCCCTTGAAAAAGGGAATCTCATGAATATTAAATAAAAAGTTAAAGATTCCCTCACGATAGTTATCGGGATTTATGGGAATGACAGTAAGGTATGAAACTAAAAATAATAAAAATTGGCGGTAACATTATAAATGATAAGAATAATTTATCTTCTTTTTTAACTGATTTTTCTCAAATTGAAGGATATAAAATATTGGTTCATGGTGGTGGAAAAAAAGCAACGGAAATGGCAAAATCTTTGAATTTACAGCCAAAAATGATTGGAGGAAGAAGAATTACCGACGAAGCCAATTTAGAAATCGTTACCATGGTATATGCCGGATTGTTAAACAAAAATATTACAGCTCAATTACAGAAATATAATTGCAATGCTATTGGTTTATCCGGAGCAGATGCAAATTGTATCAAAGCACATAAAAGGATAGTAAAAGATATTGATTACGGCTTTGCCGGTGATGTAAATAGGGTGAATAATGATATTATTAAAGTTTTTTTGGACCATCATCTGACGCCGGTTTTTTGTGCCATTACACATGATAAAAATGGACAACTATTAAATACAAATGCAGATACCATTGCAAGTGAAATTGCGAAAGCCATGAGTGGTAATTATCAGGTTGAATTGGTGTATTGTTTTGAGAAAAATGGTGTTATGATGGATGTAGATGATGATAATTCGGTTATTGAAAAAATAAATAAAGAGAAGTATCAGCAATTAAAACAGGAAAATATTATTGCAGAAGGAATGTTGCCTAAATTGGAAAATTGTTTTCATGCTTTGCAAAATGGGGTTGAAAAAGTTATCATTGGAAACCCAAGTATTGTAAAAAATAAGAATCAAAAATTCACGACTTTGAGCCTATGATTTCTCAATTAAAAACGGAGGCATTAACGCTTCTAAAAAAGTTGATTTCCACCCAATCTTTTTCTAAAGAAGAAGATAAAACTTGTTTATTGATTGAGCAATATTTTGATTCATTTGATATCAAAACAGAAAGAGATCATAATAATATCTGGGCGAAAAATAAATATTTTGACTCCTCGAAACCTACTATTTTATTAAATTCTCATCACGATACTGTGAAACCTAATAAAGGTTATTCCAGAGATCCTTTTCATGCTGAAATTATAGATGGTAAATTATTCGGATTGGGATCTAATGATGCAGGAGGTTGCCTGGTTTCACTAATGTCACTATTTACATATTTTTATAATCAGAAAAATCTAAAATATAATCTGATATTATTGGCTTCCGCCGAAGAAGAAAATTCGGGTAATGGAGGAATTCGAAGTGTCATGCCATTATTGCCGGAAATAGATTTTGCCATTGTTGGCGAGCCTACCTTAATGCAGTTAGCCATTGCCGAAAAAGGATTGTTGGTCTTGGATTGCTATGCACATGGTAAAGCCGGACATGCCGCGCATAAATTGGGAGATAATTCCATTTATAAAGCCATGGAAGCTATAAAATGGTTCGAAGAATATAAATTTTCTAAATTTTCCGATAATTTAGGTGCAATTAAAATGACGGTGACTCAAATCAATGCAGGAAATCAACATAATGTTATTCCGGCTACTTGTCATTTTGTGGTTGATGTAAGAGTAACAGATCAGTATAGCAATAAAGAGGTTTTAGACATCGTAAAACAACAAGTAGATATTGAAGTGAAGGAAAGATCATTGAACTTAAATTCGTCCTCAATTTCAAAAGATCACGCCATTGTAAAGGCCGGTATAAATTTAGGAAGAGAAGTATATGGATCACCTACATTATCAGATCAGACAAATTTGAATTGCCCATCCTTAAAATTGGGGCCCGGTGATTCGCTTCGTTCACATACGGCAGATGAATTTATATTTGTAAATGAAATTGAAGAGGGAATTGAAATTTATATTGATTTGTTAAAAGAAATTTTATAAAAGAAAGTATACAGTTATTCCCCTCTTGAGAGGGGTTAGGGGGTGTGTAAAATTTAGAAAATTTAAACTTTGAAAAAATGAAACTCTGGGATAAAGGATTTAGTACGGATAAAAAAATTGACATTTTCACCGTAGGGAATGATAGAGAATTGGATCTATTATTGGCAAAATACGACGTAATTGGATCCTTGGCACATGCCAAAATGTTGCACAAAATAGGCTTGTTAAATAAGGATGAGATCAATGCAGTTGAAAGGGAATTGCAATCAATTTTGGAAATTATTAAAAATGGAGATTTTATTATTGAAGATTCTTTTGAAGACGTTCATTCAAAAGTAGAGTTTTTGCTCACCCAAAAATTAGGCGATACAGGAAAAAAAATTCATACGGCCCGATCAAGAAACGACCAGGTTTTGGTGGATGTGCATTTATATTTAAAGGATGAGCTAAATGAAATGAAATCATTGGTGAATGAATTTTTTAACTTATTAATGGATTTGGCCAACAAACATAAAGAGGTTTTATTACCTGGATATACGCATTTACAGATAGCTATGCCATCTTCCTTTGGGATGTGGTTTTCAGCATATGCCGAAAGTTTGATTGATGATGTATATTTTTTAAATGCGGCCTATAAAGTTGTGGATCAAAACCCACTGGGTTCAGCGGCAGGTTATGGGAGTTCTTTTCCAATTGATCGAGAAGACACGACCAAATCATTGGGTTTTAACACCTTAAAATTTAATTCAGTAGCAGCACAAATGAGTAGAGGGAAAACTGAAAAATCAGTGGCTTTTGCAATGAGTTCATTGGCAGGAACGCTTTCAAAATTTGCCATGGATATTTGCTTGTATATGAGTCAGAATTTCGGATTTATATCTTTTCCCGATGAACTTACCACGGGTTCCAGCATTATGCCTCATAAAAAAAACCCGGATGTATTTGAGTTGATCCGAGGAAAATGCAATAAAATCCAAGCCTTGCCTTATGAATTAACATTGATTACAAGTAATTTACCTAGTGGTTACCATAGAGATTTACAGTTATTAAAAGAAGGAATGATCCCTGCGATTCAAAGTATCAAGGCATGTTTGGAGATGTTTATTTTCTCGTTAAAAAGTATTCAGGTGAATACAAATATTTTAGATGATAAAAAATATGATTATTTGTTTACCGTAGAGGAGGTAAATGAGTTGGTGCAAAATGGAACACCATTTAGAGATGCCTATAAAATTGTAGGAGCAAAAGTAAATAATGGTAATTTTAAACCCAATAAAGAAATAAAACACACTCATATCGGAAGTGTCGGGAATTTGGCATTAGAAGAGATACAAGATAAAATGAAAAATGCACTGAAATTGTAGATGAATGAAGATCAAATCAAATACATGGAAAGTTAATTTATATAATCAAAAGCATGCATTTGTTTATCAATATGGTGAAGAATTGATTAAATTTTTAGACCCAAATCCAAATGAATTCATTTTAGATTTGGGCTGTGGTACAGGGCATTTAACCAGTGAAATAAGTAAATTTGGAGCAATGGTTATTGGAATGGATAGTTCTGATGAAATGATAGCTGATGCACAATCCAATTTTCCTGATCTGGAGTTTTTTATAAAAGATGCGGCCAATTATATGTTTGATAAACCCTTTGACGCCATTTTTTCAAATGCCGTTTTACATTGGGTTTTAGATGCCGAAAATGCAATTTTGAGCATGAATAAGAATCTAAAAACAGGAGGGAGATTGGTTTTGGAATTTGGAGGTAAAGGAAATGTAGAAACCATCATTAAAAGTGTCAAAAAATCTTTGAAAGAAAGAGGATATCTAAAAAATTCTACCATTGAAAATTGGTATTTTCCTTCTATTAGTGAATATACATCGCTATTAGAGAAAAACGGATTTGAAGTAGAATTAGCACATTTATTTGACAGGCCTACTGAGTTGGCTGACAATGAAAACGGAATTAAAGATTGGATTGAAATGTTTGGCTCATCTTTTTTTATTGATATACCAGAACAAGATAAAAATGAGATTTTAGAGGAGGTTCAAAATAATATAAGATCCAGTTGCTATAAAGACGGTAAATGGTATGCCGACTATAGGAGGATCAGAATTTTGGCACGGAAATTAATTTAACTTTCAACCCGCATTATGTATTAGAACTTCGTTATGAAGGTTTCAAACATAATAAAATATGGTGTTTTATAGATTTTCTAGTGCATAAAGTGGGTTCAAACCATTATTGGTGAAAAACACCAACAATGGCACTAATTCTTATTCTAATGCATGATAGTTAAATTTGGCCGTATAATGTTTTTCTAAGAAGGTTTTGTTCCAAAAATAATCTTTAAATAAAAAGAATGGGTCTTTTATCACATAATAGGGTATAAAATGGTGCCATTTTACATTTTTACTCTTATAATAGTATTTAATTTCCAATTCCAATCCTAATTCTTTCGCTGCTACCTCCGCCGCCATTCGTTGGCATTTGGAAATAAGATATAATTTTGCTATTCTTTTTCTAAAACCATGAACGAAAAATTGATCTTTTGCCCGTTTATAATTTTGATATCTTGACCATCCATCCATCATGACTAAAAAGATTTGAATGATGGAAAATAGAAAGCAACAAAACCAGAATATGGACCATAAAGGTCTTAAATTTTCACCAGCAGTGATATATAAAATCCAAAATAACGAGGACTCCAGAAAAAATAAAATCAAAAATGCATATAAAAGCCTTCCAACCTTTAAATATGATAAAATTGGATGTGGTTGAGAAGGAAGCACAATAATATTCATTAATCAAATTTAATAAATATTCTCAATATTCCTTTGCAGGATGGAATTAGTGGAAATGACCCAACTGAAACCATGTAAAATCCAGTTGTTTTAAAGATGTCAAATCGTTTACCGATTATAGAGGGATTAGATTTTTGGCAAGGAAAACAGTTTAACTTTCAGATCATTGTTGGTGAAAAACACCAACAATGGCTTAATATTTTAACAAGTATATCATGAGCTAGTTATTAATATTTTGTAAAGCGTCTATCATGGCTCTAGCTTTTAACAGACATTCCTGATATTCACTTTCCGGATTAGATTTAGAAGTAATGGCTCCTCCAACCGAAAAAGAAACATATTTCTTGGTTTTATTATATAAGACAGTTCGTATCACAACATTAAAATCAAAATCATTATCAGGAGTAAAATAACCCACAGCACCGGAGTACAAACCTCGTTTGGTTTCTTCTTCTTCTTCAATAATTTCCATTGCCGAAATTTTTGGGGCACCGGTCATACTTCCCATTGGGAATAAACTTTTGATAATGTCAATTGAATTGGTGTCTTTTTCTACACGTGAAATAACCGTTGAAACCAATTGATGAACCTGTTTAAAAGTATGAATCTCACACAATTCTTCAACATGAACACTTCCTTTAATTGCTGTTTTTGATAGGTCGTTTCTAACCAAATCAACGATCATAATATTTTCGGCCCTTTCTTTGGAGTCTTTTTCCAATATATCGGCAATTTTTCTATCCTCAATAGGATCAATATGTCTTCGTGCTGTTCCCTTTATGGGTTGAGAAATGATTTGATTGCCTTGGCGTCTGACAAAACGTTCCGGTGATGCGGATAGTAAAAATTGATCATCAGTTTTTAAAAAAGCAGCAAATGGTGGGCTAGAAATTTTATTCAATTTTTGATAAACCGATAAGGGATCAATAATAATATTATATGAATAAAATTCCTGGCAAAAATTCACTTCATAAATATCACCTCTATGAATATGATCAAGGATATTATTTAATTTTTTAAAGTAATGATCTTTTGAAATTCTTTTTGAAATTTTGATTTCATCAATTTCTGAAATTGTATTTAAATCTTTTGAGGAATTCTTAGTTTTAAGAATTTTATCAAGGTCACTTTCAATTTCATTAGAATATTGGCGTAAATAGCAAATTTCAAGGGAATTTCCTGAGAAGAAAAATAGTCTTTTAGGTTGAAAAAAATAGAGGTCTGAAAATTCTAAACCATCAAAGTTATTAGAATTTAGATTTTCAAGATCATTTTTTAAATCATAACCAAAATAACCAAATATATAATCATTGATTTTGGATTGAAATAATTTTAATTTGTCAAAAGCATTTTTAAAATCACATTCAAGCATTTGTTCTGCTTCAACAGCTAAAACAGCATCAAAATTGGCGTAATTTTGATTTTTTTTATTAGAAAAATTATTGGAGTCCAACCACACAATTTTATCAAATTGTTGTGCCCACAATAGCAGCTTTTTTTTAAAGTCGGCAGGCTGTTTTAATTGAATTTTTTTTGTTATTCTTTTCACCGATACAAAGGTAGCAATTCAACTTATACCATCGAATAATTTGTCTAAAATACGATAGTTTTATTATTCACTATTTAGAGAATTTAGCCAATCAGTCAAAGTATTTAAACCTATTGAATGGAATATCTAGTTCGATCAACTTGTGTAAGTCTAAAATATCCGTAAGCATAATTCTCAGGATTTAAAAGATTGACGCAATTTCCTTTTAATGGTGCGGGAATGGAACTAAAAGGGCTTCCGCTAGATTCATTCTGACTTATTAAAAGTCGAATATAATTGTAGTAGTTTTTTGAAATTCCATATAATTCAATATCCAAAACATCTCCCGGTTCCAATTCTTTTTCACCGGTTTCTTCATCGGTTATTTTTTCATAGGTAATTGTCATTTCATTTCCATTTGTGAATTCATCATCAACATCATATAATGTTGGAAATAAATCATCTTGTTCTTGAAATTTCACCAAATAATAATTGTCCTTATCAGCGGGATCAATAAATGAAACAGACACTCCTATTACATCATCAATAAAACCATTTTCTTTCGATTGTGTTATATTCGAAATATTTGTAACCGGTATAAGAGATTCTTTTGCAATAAAAGTTTCTCCCAAATAATTAATTTCTAAAATGTAAATTTGATGGAGTTCAGGAATAAAACTTGAGGTAGTGTATAAACCATTATTTTGATCAATAAAAACAAATTCTGTCCCATCATTTTCGTTTATAATTTTAACTGAAGCTCCTATAACTTCCTCGCTATCTGTTGAATCAAAATAAGGGGTTGAAATACTAAGTTTTATCATTTGGTTATTGCCTACAGTTCCTTTTTCCCAATTCAAAGAGGCTTCTATGACTAATCTTGGTGGCCCTGTTTGTAATTCAACATCAATCACATCAGTACATGAGACCAAAAATAAACTTATCAATATAAAAACGTATTTTAATATTTTTTTCATTTTATTAAAATTTAAAATTGTAGGTTACAGATGGAATTATTCCAAATATAGCTGTTCTAGTGGCTTCATTGATACCGGTTTCTCTATTTTGTTCGAAAGAAACTGAGGCAGCATTTTTGCGATTATAAACATTGTATATTCCAAAAACCCATTCGCTGTTCCATCGTCTGTTTTGATTTCTATTTGGTTTAAGGCTTGCTGAAATATCTAATCTATGATATGCAGTTAATCTATCAGAATTTCTATCAGCATAAGTGGCAATTGACATACCCTCATATTGATATTGTCCGTTAGGATACGTTGCTGGCCTACCGGTTTGAAATATAAAATTCGAACTAAACGACCATTTTTTATTAAAATTATAGGTGCCTGTAAATGATAGGTCATGTGTTCTATCATAAGATGTATTATACCAATTACCCTTATTAATTCCGGGTCCACCAGCAGTTCCGCCTAATGTTCTTTGCTCAGATTTTGAAAGGGTATAGGCAAATAAACCAGTAAATTGGCCTCTATTTTTTCGCAATAAAAACTCTAATCCATAAGCTCTTGATTCTCCGTTTAGTATTTCTGTTTCAATATGATTGTTGCCAATTAAATCTGAGCCATCGATATAGTCAATTCTATTGTCAACAGTTTTGAAATAGGTTTCAACTTCAAATGAAATCGTATTGTTATTGAAGTTTTTGAAATATCCTAAGGCATATTGGTCGGATAATTGAGGTTCAATATAGGTTCCACTTGGTGTCCAAACATCCAAAGGTGTTACAGAAGTAGTATTGGATAATAAGTGAATATACTGAGCCACTCTTGAATACCCAGCTTTTATAGAAGAAGATTTATTCATTTGATACGACAGCCCTAAACGAGGTTCAAGATTTCCAAAATTTTTAATTTTTTCATTTTTCTCATAATCAATCTCACCAATTACAGTTCCTCTTTGGTAAATTCCAAGTATGTTATTATAAACTAAGGGTTGGTTATTTTCATAAATGGCTATAGGTTGACCTCCTAATCTTATAAATGAACTATATCGAAAACCATATTGAGCCGTAAATCTATTGGTTAACTTATGTTCTAAATTGACGTATGCCCCACTTTCAAAGGCTCTTTTCTGATCCAATACCAGTGGATTAATTGCTGAAGTTTCGGTTGTGGGATTTATTTCACCGGGATCGAAAACATAATAAATTCCGTTAAGGCCAAAATCAAATTGAAATTTATCATTGATATAATATTTAATATCATATTTTAAATTGTAATTATTTATTTTAGAAATCCAGTCAAATTCCAATTCATTTATAGATAATTCATAGTCATATTTGCTATATATAAATGATAAATTTGAAAATATTTTATCGTTAAAAATATGATTCCATCGCAAATTCCCAAATGAGTTACCATAAGAGCTTTGAAAATTATCAGAGAATTTGAAAACATCTCTTCCAAAATACCCAGAAAGATAAAGTTTGTTATTCTCATCAATTTCATAATTACTTTTAAGGTTCAAGTCATAGAAATAGGCACTATTATCCCTGTATTCTTCAGATAATTTTAAAAATAAATGAGCATAAGATCCTCTTCCGGCAACTAAAAATGATCCTTTATCATTGAGAATTGGTCCTTCAATGGCTAATCGGCTGGAAACAGATCCAATTCCACCGGTAAGTCCAAAGTTTTTTCTATTTCCATCTTTTTGACGAATATCTAAAACTGAGGATACTCTGCCACCAAATCTAGCGGGAATATTTCCTTTATAGAGTTCAACGCTTTTTATGGCGTCTGCATTAAAAATAGAGAAAAACCCAAATACATGAGAGGAATTGTATATAATAGCTTCATCCAATAAAACAAGATTTTGATCTACGGCACCTCCACGAACATTAAAACCACCTGAACCCTCACCATTATTGGTTACACCGGGAAGCATTTGTATGGATTTTATGATATCAATTTCACCCATTACCATGGGTATTTGTTTGATAGTTTTCATGTTTAATCGGGAAACACTCATTTGCGGTTTTTTAAGATGTACCTGTTCTGTTTCTTCAGCAACTAAAACTATTTCACCCAATTGGTTTGAACTTTCAGTAATTTCAATATTCAGTTTTTGGTTTTTATCTAATAGTATCTCTTTAACAATTTCATCGTATCCCATATACGAAACGATCAAAGTATATTCTCCCTTTGGTGCAGTTATGGAATAAAATCCATATTCGTTACTCTGAACTCCTATATAAGTGTTTTGAAAATATATGGAAGCTCCAAATAAAGTCTCTCCATTTGTTACGTCTTTAATGGTGCCATTTATTGTATACTTTTCTTGTGCCGAAAGTAGGCTTATAAATAAAATGAATATGAAAATTATTTTATTATTTCTGAATTCCAGAATTGAAAAGTTCATTGAGTGAATGAAGTTTAAAGCATTGGTTAAATGCAGATTACCAGATGATGAATCCTGATTTTTTCGTTGAATTCAAGATTCAAACCCGGACCGAAAGTTGATTCAATTTTGAGTTTTGTTCATGTAATTATTGGAATGCACTAATTTATTTCCATTAATTGAATGGTTTAACTGTGAATAGACCGTCCATTAACAGCCAAACAAGCTTCTTTTATGGCTTCAGTAAATGTTGGGTGAGCGTGCGACATACGAGCAATATCTTCACTTGATGCTCTAAATTCCATAGCTACCACGGCTTCGGCTATCATATCTGCTGCTCGGGCACCTATCATATGCACACCTAAAATTTCATCAGTTTTTGAATCTGCCAATACTTTAACCTGACCTTCAATATCCATACTAGCTCGAGCTCTTCCTAAAGCACGCATCGGAAAACTTCCAACTTTATAATCTATACCAGTTTCTTTTAATTGAGCTTCTGTTTTTCCAACAGCGGCAACTTCAGGCCATGTATAAACCACTCCAGGGATTAAATTATAATCAATATGAGGTTTTTGACCTGCAATAATTTCTGCAACAAGAATCCCTTCCTCTTCGGCTTTATGAGCCAGCATAGCTCCTTCAACTACATCGCCAATGGCATAAATATTTGGCACATTTGTTTGCAAATGGTTATTGGTTTCTATTTGTCCATTTTCATCAATATTCACACCGGCACTTTCAAAAGAAAGACCATCTGTATAAGGTCTCCTTCCAACAGAAACCAAGCAATAATCTCCTTTAAACTCAACAGGATTTCCTTTTTTATCATCAACGGTTACAGACACTTCTTTTTCAGTAGTTTTTACTGCAGTAACTTTATGACCGGTATAGAATTTAATACCTTGTTTTTTCAATGCTTTTTGTAATTCTTTTGCGAGCATCTCATCCATTGTTGGGATAATTTTTGGCATAAATTCAATAACAGAAACATCAGCCCCTAATCTTTTATATACCTGGCCTAATTCTAAACCAATAACACCTCCACCAATGACAATGAGGTGTTTTGGAATCTCATTTAAGCTCAAAGCTTCTGTTGAGGTGATAATACGTTTTTTATCTAATTTTATAAAGGGTAGGGTAGAAGGTTTTGAACCTGTTGCGATGATGGTTTGTTTTCCTTCAATGGTTTCAACGTCGCCTTCTGCATTGGTAATATTTATATGTGTAGCATCTTTAAAAGAACCAATGCCTTGAAAGCTGTCTACTTTATTTTTATCCATTAAAAAATTAATTCCGCTCGAAGTTTGTGCTACAACCTCATCTTTTCGCGTGATCATTTGCTTGAAATTCACTTTTAATCCCTCAACATCTATTCCATGCTTTTCAAAATTATGAACAGCATCATGATAGTGATGAGAAGAATCTAACAGAGCTTTTGAGGGAATACACCCTACATTTAAACAGGTGCCTCCGAGTGTTGGGTATTTTTCAATGATGGCGGTTTTTAATCCCAATTGCGCACAGCGAATAGCGGCAACATATCCTCCGGGACCCGAGCCTATAACGACTACATCGTATGTTTTCATGTATTAATTTATTTTGTAAACAGGATGTAAAAGTAAGGAATATTTGTAAATAAAAATCGGGTATCCCAGCTTAAATTACTCATAAAATTAATACACTTTTTCAGTCATTATTTTTAAC
>Ga0114949_10000260_pt1 | contig 26395 bp, 25 predicted proteins | sample N074metaG_FD_83505 | JGI IMG/M metagenome (GOLD analysis project Ga0114949, IMG submission 83505) | Deep subsurface microbial communities from Kermadec Trench to uncover new lineages of life (NeLLi) - N074 metaG | ecosystem: Environmental > Aquatic > Marine > Ocean trench > Sediment | place...
TGGATGATGACTGAATCAACTCGAACCGGTTCCACAAAGATAGGTTCGACAAAGATCGGCTGATATAAAGACGCCGACTCACCACCCACTTCGGGCAACATGTCATCCGGGGTCCAATGAGGTTGCTCAGTAAAAGTCCGGTAGGGAGGCGTTACCGACGTCTCCATCCTGCGGTGCAGCGAAAGCTCAAAGTCGCTGTGCCCTATTTCTCGTTGGGTCTGATCGCCCTCGTTGTGACCTATCTTGTCTCTGAAACACCGGACTGGCGGCTCTGGTTGGTGTTTGCTGCGTTGTTCGTCCTGCTGGAGCTTTTCACGGTCGAGGTCAATGACCGGATGCTGCAGTCGTCCTCAATCATGGTGGTGATGACCGCCGGGGTCATCTTTGCCCTTCGAGCAGACTCGGACGCTCTCTTCGCCATGACTCTCATGGCTGCGATTGGTGCCTTTGCTCCCGACGACTTCCGGCAGCGTCGTTGGTTTCAGCCGATGGCCAACTTTGGTCAACTGGCCTTGTCGGGTGCGGCGGCAGGGCTTTTGCTCGATCTGAATCTTCCCGACATGGAAGTGGTCACCACCCAGGTGCTGCTCCGGGTCGTGGTGGCTTCCACCCTGGCATCTTTGGCCTATGTGGTTGTCAACAACATGATGGTGAGGAAGGCGGTGAAAACCGTTTATGGCAACGACAACCTCCAGCCCTGGTCCCAGATGAACGTTCTTGTTGGTGGCCAGGTGGTCATGGGTCTGCTTGGTGGTCTCATCGGTGCCGCCTACTTGATCGCCGATCGTGACGCCGTCCTCCTCCTGATAGTCGCCGTCTATGCCATCGGGCACATGTCGCTCTACGCCTTCTCCCAGCTTCGAGAGTCCCATCTCAGTGCCATCCGCGGTTTCGTCAAGACCCTCGAGGCCAAGGACATGTACACCAGGGGTCACACCGAGCGGGTGGCCTTCTTCTCCCAGATGATCGGTGAGGAGCTCGGTTTCACCGGGACCCAACTGGAGACGGTCAAGTGGGCGGCTCTAATCCACGACTTGGGCAAACTGGCGGTGCCCACCGACCTGATCCGAAAGAAGGGGCGGCTCAACGACCGGGAGTATGCCCAGATGAAATCCCACGCCCATCTGGTCGAAGAGATACTCGCCGAGGTCGACTTCCTGCAACCGATGGTGGAGATCGCTTCCGGTCATCACAGCCACTACGACGGCAATGGATACGGGGGGAGCGGTCACACCAAGGGTGAGACACCCAGTCTCGAATCGTGCATCGTGGCTGTGGCTGATGCCTTCGATGCGATGACGTCGGCGCGTTCCTATCGCATGGCCCTTTCCCAGCAGTACGCCCTGGCTGAGTTGAGGAAACACTCGGGCGCCCAGTTCCATCCCGACGTGGTCGATGCCTTTGAGAAGGCCCTGCACAAGACAGGTCGGACCTGGGGTGCCCCACATGTGAATGATGAGGAGATGGCTAGACGTCTCGCCGAGGAGCCGGAGTTGACCCTTCGTGGCTAACTGGAGCCCCCGAACGATTGTGGCCGCTTCGTGGCTGTTCCCGGTGGCGGTCGGCGCCGTCGGGGTTTACGGGGCAAGCAAGGCGACAACCGATCCGATCTCTCTGCTCATTGCTGCGATGGCCCTGGTGCTGGGTTCCCTCGTCGGTGTTGCCACTTCGAACTCCGGAAACCAATTCACGACCGGCCTTGCCGTGGCCGCCGCCATCCCATTTGTCTTCTCCGGCGTAACGGGTGTCGATCTTGCCGGGACGCTGGGCGCCTACGGGGTCGGTCTTGCCGCGGTTTGGGTGGTTCGCTACTCCCGCGGCGAGAAACACCGCGACCTGTTGCCGGTAATGGTCCGTCGTTTCGGTGGATACGTGACCTATGCGGTGGTGTATTCGAGTATGCGTGTCGGCGTGTTCGCAGACCTCTCCGGTGGGTGGGGAGACCTTGTTCCCTTTGTCGGGGCTGTTCTGACGTGGCTCGCCGTTGAAGTGCTCCTCAGGGCGGTGCTCATCCTCGGGCCTCGTGAGCTCTCGAGGACCTATCTGGCCCGTTCCATCCTTCACGACGTCAACGTCTTTGTCGGCCTCGCTCTCACCGGAGCGCTGTTTGGCGAGCTGTATCCTGCGATCGGCTGGTGGGCCCTTCCGATAGCTCTTCTTCCTTATTCCTTTGCTCACTCGGCATTCAGACGGTTCCAGCAGACAAAGGTCAACTACAAGCAGACGATTCGTGCACTGGCACGCATCCCGGAGGTGTCCGGGCTCGCCATAGACGGGCATGCCGACCGCACGACTCAACTGGCAACATCGATTGCCATGGAAATGGGCCTCGGGCCTTCTCGAGTTGAGGACGTCGAGTATGCCGGCCTGATGCACGACATTGGCCGAATCAGCCTCAACGAGCCCAATGTCGTGAAGATGGGTTACACCGACGATGACATTGCACGCTGGAGTTCGGAGATAATCGCCGAGTCGCCCTATTTGGAGCGTGTTGCTCAGGACGTTCAGCAGCAATACCAGCCGTATCGCAAACCGGGCGAGCAGGAGGACCCGGAAGTCTCCATCATCTCGCGCATTATCAAGGTCTCCGCTGCGTATGACTGGAAGGTCCACAGGGATGGCAGGTCACCGCTCGAGGCCCTCGAGGTTTTGCATGCGGGTGCTGCCTACGAATTCGACCCCGATGTCGTCGCATCGCTGCGTCGGCTTCTCGAAGTTCGGGGTGTTTTCACGCCGGTGGGGACCTAGTGACACACCACTAGGTGGGCCGATTGGCCGACCCTGGCTGAGCGCTGGCCCCATGCTTGAACCATCGACGCGGTCTGCGGAGCTCCTGTTCGAGGAATACCCCTAGCCCGAGTGCGAGGAAGATGTCACCAAGGCTTATTACCTCGCCGACACTCACCAAACGGAGCGGAATGACATCGGCAAAGAAGACCAGTCGCGAAGTCTCATCGAGGAGCACGTGTTTGAACGAGCCAGAGATGTCAGGCTCCGCGACGGTGAAACCGCTAGCCACCTCCGCCGCGCCGGCCAGCACCGGCATGCCTCCGTTGAAGGCGATGACCGTGAAGTTCATGAGCACACCTAGCCCGGCGATCCACATGCCCGGCTTCGACCGATTGAGCATGACCAGGACCATCAGGAGGGCAAATGAAGCCAGGACCATGACGACTCCGGCCGTTTCCGACCATGTTTCGTCGGGTAGCCATCGAGTTCCCAGCTGAAGGCCCAGTGACACGAGGAGGAGCCACCACGCCTTCAGTTCGATGTCTCCAAGGTTGACTAGTCGGCCGCCGCGGAGGATCGCAATCACAAGAGCAAGGAAGAGAACGATGGCGAGCCATAGCATGGGGCATCGACGGTATCAGAAGGATCCGAGTTTCCTAAGAGGACGAAGAATGACGGTGCGATACGAGGTTGCGGCAGGTAAGGCGACGATCACAATTGACGACCCTGGACGGCGTAACCCCATGTCGGTGGAGACGATGTCGGGTCTTCTCGGAGCGACCAGACAGGCCGTGGACGATCCGGAAGTGGATGTGATCGTCTACACGGGTGCCGGAGACCGAGCGTTCTCGGCTGGTGGGGATTTGTCAGGTGGGTTTGCCGACGATCCGATTGGCCTTCACAAGGCTCGTGGAGACCTTGGTGAGTTGTTTCGGCTGATGATCAGGGGTGGCAAACCAACGGTGGCCCGTGTCAACGGTGATGCTCTCGCCGGCGGATTTGGCCTGGCCGTGGCCTGCGACATCACGATATGTGTCGACGACGCGATGCTGGGAACGACCGAGGTTCGCGTCGGACTCTGGCCGATGGTGATATCGGCGTTGCTGGCCCGGGTAATGCCCAGGAAAGTGGCACTCGAGTTGATGCTGACAGGGAGAACTATCGACCCGGTTGAGGCCCAGCGTCTGGGGGCAGTGAGTCGGGTTGTCCCTCGAGCCGAACTCGATGGCGAAGTCGATCAGGTGGTGGCTGGCCTGCTTTCGTCGAGTCCGGCGGTTCTCATGCTGGGAAAGGACTCATTCTGGGGCATGGCCGATGCGGATCTCGACACTGCCCTAGACCGGCTGCAAGGCGGTTTCACCGAGATTGTCCTGACTGATGACGCTGTGGAGGGGATCAGTGCGTTCCTGGACAAGCGAGACCCGGACTGGTCGGGAACCTGAGGCCATGCCTGGCGTAGATCGAAATCGCATTTAGCCTGACCGTCGTGCGACGGAACGTCCAAATTCTCGCGTGGACCCTCATCTGGAGTGGGGTTTTCATATTCGGCTACTTGGGGTGGCAGCTGTTTGGGACCGATGTGGTCAACGCCGCTGTCCAGGCAGAGGCTCATGAGGAGCTCGAGCAGACCTTCGAGAACACAGAGGACGTGTTGCCCGAGGTCGAGGAGATCGATCCGGCGGTGTATCTCGGCGAGGACCCGGGGGAAACGCAGGGTCTAGTCGAGTTTTATTCCGAGGAGGAGCCTGAAACGGGCGATGCCATTGCCTTCATACGCATTGACAAGATCGGTGTCGACGAGGTCATCTTCGAGGGCGTTGATCGTCAGACACTGAAAAGCGGGCCCGGACATCAGGAAGGCACACCGCTGCCTGGCCAGCCCGGCAACGCAGTTCTGTCTGGTCACAGAACCACATACGGTCGACCCTTCTACGACTTTGATCTTCTCGAGGTCGGTGATCGGATCGAGGTCGAATCGGCGATCGGGGTTCACATCTATGAGATTCGTGAGATACAGATCGTCCAACCCACCGACATCTGGGTGACCGATGACAGACCCGGTGCATGGCTGACACTCACTACTTGCGAGCCCAAGTTCTCGGCGCGTAAGCGACTCGTGGTCTGGGCCGAGATGGTGTCCGGGCCGAACTTGGAATTCGCCAGACTTCACAAGGAGAAGTTCGGTAGCGGTTCTTAGTGGTGGGTCGTGATGTCCTCGAGGATCTCCTGGGTCACAATGCCGTTGAAGAGCTCTTCGACCACACCGTTCGCCCCGATTATGTAGGTGACCGGTAGTCCGAGTCTCGGGTAGGCCGCTTCGAATTCGGCATTTCCGAGGCCGACGTCGTAGGAGGGGGCGTACTCGTCGGCGAAGGCCCGAGATGCTTTCTCGGTGTCCTCCACCGACACCCCGATGACCTTGACGTCAGGATTGGCCTCGGCAAACGCCGAGATATCAGGAGTCTCGGTGCGACATGGTATGCACCACGAAGCCCACAGGTTGAGGACGATCGGACGGTCGTCGGTTTCCAAATGCTCCGACAGGGTGAACGTCCCACCGTCGATCAACGTCACAGTGAAATCGGGAGCCGGCTGGCCGATCTCGGCGACGGCGCCGTCGTCAGCGCGAAACACCCAACCAACCAGAAGCCCGACCACGACGACCGAGACGAACACACCTGTCAGCTTCAGGCCTGGTCGGGGAAGCGGGCCGGGTGTCTCTTCAGACAGACGTCATCCTCCGTAGGACGTAGTGAAGAATGCCCCCGTTGCGGAGGTAGTCAACTTCGATCGGGGTGTCGACCCGCGCGATCGCTTCGAATTCAATCACAGTCCCGTCTGCCCTGGCCGCTCTGATTTTCAGTGTCTGGCGAGGCTCGAGGTCATCGTGGACATCGATGTCGAAGGTTTCCGTCCCGTCGATCCCAAGGGAATCGGCGCTTTCCCCATCTCGATAGACCAGGGGCAAGACCCCCATCATCACCAGGTTGGAGCGGTGAATCCTTTCGAACGAACTGGCAAGGACGGCCTTGGCGCCGAGCAGGAAGGTGCCCTTTGCGGCCCAGTCGCGGGATGAGCCCATTCCGTAGTCGGCTCCGCCCAGCACGACGAGTGGGATACCCGCCTCCTTGTAGTGCAGTGCAGCCTCGTAGATCGACTTGACCTGGCCATCGAGATAGTCGGTGGTCCAGCCTCCCTCGGTGTCTGGAGCAAGTTGGTTGCGAACTCGAATGTTGGCGAAGGTCCCCCGGGTCATGACCCGGTCGTTGCCTCGTCTCGATCCATAGGAGTTGAACATCGGAGCCTGGACCCCCTCGGACACCAGGTATTTTCCGGCGGGCGTGTCGACTCCAATCGATCCGGCAGGGCTGATGTGGTCTGTCGTCACGGAGTCGCCGAGTTTCGCTAGCACGCGGGCCCCGCGAATCGGCGTGATCGGCGTTACGTCCGCTGACAGGTCGGCGAAGAAAGGCGGCTCCCGGATGTAGGTGGAAGCCTCGTTCCACTGGTAAAGGTCGGAGTCCGTAGTGGTGATGCCGCGCCACTCTTCAGACCCGGTGAACACGTCTGAGTACTTCTCCACGAACTGACCCCGGTTGACGCTGGAGCCGACGAGGCTGGAGATCTCCTCCTGGGTTGGCCAGATGTCGCGCAGGTACACGTCGTTGCCCTCACGGTCCTCGCCTAGCGGTTCATTGATCGGATCCCAGTTGACCGTTCCCGCGATGGCATATGCGACGACGAGTGGGGGTGAGGCCAGGTAGCTGGCCTTGACATCTGGCGAGATTCGCCCCTCGAAGTTTCGATTGCCTGAGAGGACCGCAACGCCCACGAGGTCCCTGGCGTTTATCGCTTTCGAGATCGGTTCCGGCAGAGGACCCGAGTTGCCAATGCACGTCGTGCAGCCATATCCGACGACCCCGAAACCCAGGGCTTCGAGATGGCCCATGAGGCCGGACTCCATCAGGTACTCCGTGACAACCTGAGAGCCGGGCGCCATCGAACTCTTGACCCACGGTTTGCGTTGCAGACCAAGCTCCTCAGCCTTCTTGGCAACCAACCCGGCGCCGATCATCACATCGGGGTTGGAGGTGTTGGTGCACGAAGTGATTGCGGCGATCACGACGTCACCGTCGCCTAGTTGGAATGTCTGGCCGTCATAATCGATCTTGACGCGCCCTTCGCCGACCCCACTGGTCTTCCCGAAAGTGCCGACCAGATCGGTGTGCCACTGCTCTTTCATAGACGAGAGGGCAATTCGGTCCTGGGGTCGTATCGGGCCTGCGAGCGATGGCTCGACTGTGGCCATGTCGAGCTCGAGACTGGCGCTGTAGGTGATCTGGCGGGAGTCCTCGCGCCACATCCCCTGGGTCTTGTAGTAAGTCTCGACGGTGTCGATCAGCTTGTCGTCGCGCCCAGTCAACCTGAGATAGTTGAGCGTCTGGTCGTCAACCGGGAAGAAGCCGACGGTCGCCCCGTACTCAGGGGACATGTTGGCGATGGTTGCCCTGTCGGCGACTGGCATGTCAGCCAGTCCGGACCCGTAGAACTCGACGAACTTGCCGACCACGCCGAACTCGCGGAGCATCTCAGTGACCCGGAGCACGAGGTCGGTGGCGGTTGACCCTTCAGCCAGCTTGCCAGTCAGACGAAACCCGACCACTTCGGGGAGGAGCATGTAGATGGGTTGGCCGACCATGGCCGCCTCGGCCTCGATGCCTCCGACGCCCCAGCCGACTACCCCGAGGCCGTTGATCATCGTTGTGTGAGAATCGGTACCGACGAGGCTGTCCGGATAGAGGTGTTCGCCGTCGTCCCAGACGACCTTGGCCAGGTACTCGAGGTTCACCTGGTGGACGATGCCGGTTGCCGGAGGGACCACGCGAAAATTTGCGAAGGCTGCTTGGCCCCATTTGAGGAACGCATAGCGTTCCTGGTTTCGCTCAAACTCCTTCTGTGAGTTGATGAGCAGAGCGTCGGGACGGGCAAAGGCATCTACCTGAACCGAATGGTCGATCACGAGATCCGCCGGGATGAGCGGATTCACCTGCTGGGCCGATCCTTCATCGCCGGTCATCCGCACAATGGCGTCCCGCATTGCTGCCAGGTCCACTACGGCAGGTACCCCGGTGAAGTCCTGGAGGACGATGCGGCCCGGAATGAACGGGATCTCTTGTTCCTGGACACTGGTGGCGTCGTAGGCTGCGATCCGGCGGACGTCGTCCTCGGTGACGGTATGCCCGTCCAGGTTTCGTAGTGCCGACTCCAGGAGAACCTTGATGGAGTAGGGGAGGTTTTCGACGCCGTGAAGAGCGTCGAGACGAGCGATCTCGCGGCTTCCCAACGCAGTGTCGAGCTTGGCGCGGGATCCGAATGGATCGATAGACATATCAGCCTCTCGGATAAGAAATTTGTTGGCCGTTATTGAGCCTAACGATCATGTCCTGGTCCGCCATTCCGGCCTACGGCCGAAAGATTCTCCAGTTTTTCGATAGGAGAAAGGGCGCGCAGGGACGGTGGACTAACCGATGCTGATAGGGACTTGGGTGACGCACTCCTCGTCGAGCGTCTTGTGGGGGATGACAATCGGGTCGCACTCGAAGGAGAAAGCGCCGAACAGCCCACCGACGATTCCTTGATCAAGGGAGCAGATCACCTCGGGATGGTTGGTGGCGGTCTCGCCGAACGGACAATGCGAGGTCAACAGACGCTCACCCGATACGTCAGGATCGACTAAGAATCCGAGGCCGGTCATCGCGCTGGCCACCGCCCGAACCGCAGCGTCATACCCGGGATCCTCAGGAACTCCGATCTCGGCGGCCAATTGCTTTCCATAGGCCCTTCCGACCTTCTCGGCTACCGCTGACACGTTCTCCGGCTCCAGCTCCTCGAGGACCTGGAACAACATCTCGACGAGCATCTCGAAACGTCTAGGAGCGAAGTGCACCGTCACTTCCTTGGTGGTCACCTCGTAGGACTTAGCGGGCCTCCCCGCACCGGGACGCCCCCGTGGCTGCCGGTGACTCACCTTGAGGTACCCGTCAGTGGCAAGCCGGTCGAGATGGTGTCGGGCGACGTTGGGGTGCAGCTCGAAAAGCTCGGCAATATTGGAGGTGGTAAGGGGTTCGGGCGATTCGCGGACGGCTATGTAGATGGCCCGGCGAGTCGGGTCGCCCAGCGCCTGGGTCAGGTCCGATATCCGGCTATCGAGCGTTTTCGTGTCCATATGGGTTACCACCCAACTAAAACTATAGTTTCCCCTGTTTCCAACCGCTGTAGTAACAGGGGAACGCATCTTGTCCGACAACCAGATCTTTGACGCTGTTGCGTCCATAGAGTCGCCCCTCCTGGTCGGACGCACCCTTGGTGAACTGGGACTGGTCAAGGCGGTTGAGAAGAAACTGGGCGGCAAAGTAAAGGTCGAGTTGCTGCTACCGATTCCGAGTCCGGCGGCCGTGCTCAACGAACGACTTCAGGAGGCTATTGCGCCGTACGCCCGGGGTGTCGACGTCGATATCGAGACCATGGACGAGAATGCTGCTGCGGAGTGGATTTCGGCCCTGAGGGACTCAGCCGGACCCGCGATGGGGGAATCCGGCTCGTCCACCAGGACAATCGCCATTTCCTCGGGTAAAGGCGGTGTCGGTAAGTCGTCTGTATCCACCAACCTGGCAATTTCCCTCCATCGCGCCGGTAGAAGTGTGGGGATCGTCGACGGGGACATTTGGGGTTTCTCGATCCCGACGATGTTCGGGGTCGACCAACCTCCGCTGATGATCGGAGAGTCGATCATCCCGCCGGTCACCCACGGTGTGAAAGTCATGTCGATGGACTTCTTCGTCGGCGATGACAAGGCAGTTATCTGGCGTGGTCCAATGCTTCACAAAGCCATCGAACAGTTCCTCAAGGATGTCTTCTGGGACAACCTCGACTTTCTCATCATTGACATGCCACCGGGTACGGGCGACATCGCCATTTCAATGTCGCAGTTCCTTCCCCGAGCTCAAGTCCTGCTGGTGACGACGCCCCAACCCACCGCGCAGAGGGTGGCGCGACGCGCTGCCCTCATGGCTAAAGAGGTTGACCAGGAGGTGATCGGCGTCGTGGAGAACATGTCATGGTTTACCGGCGACGACGACAAGCGGTACGAGTTGTTCGGTTCTGGTGGCGGGGCTGCCCTGGCAGAAGAACTTGGTGTGGACCTGATGGCTCAGATTCCACTCCTGCCTGCAATGGGCAGGGGTGCCGACCACGGATACCCGGTTTTCATGGCAGCACCGGGATCCGATGCAGACCTCGCCTTCGACGCGTTGGCTGCAGCCGTCATCGAGAAGCGTCCCCGCGTCAGGACGAACCCGGCACTGGTGATCAAATAGAAGTCGTCGGTTTCAGACCGCAGGCAGAGTCCCCGTCACCATCCGAATCGCCCAGACCGCCAACAGCGCTGCTGCCGTCCCAAACAAGACTACGTTCAACGTCTTCGGAGACATGGGGCTGACACGGCCAGACCTGCGGAGCATGAACCAGACCCACCCCCCGAGTAGCTGGGCCGCTATCAGCGGGATCAACGGGTGATAGGTGATAGCGGTCCCGATGTCGCCTCGGACCAAGTGGGAGGCGGCTCGAGTCATCCCACATCCCGGGCAGGCCGTGCCGGTGCACAAGGCAAAGGGACAGAAGGTTGGGCCGTCGTCGGACGGCGTGAACAGAGCAAGGAGAGCGACCCCGATAAACGGGGCCGCAATAATGAGGCGGTCTCGCCGAAGTACGGTGATCACTGGGTCAAGGATATGCGGTCTCACCGGATTGTGGCGGTAGGTCATCGACCCAGAAGGGGAGTGGCTTCACAGACTGCGGAGTCCAGCTCCGAACAGTGAAGCCATTTCATCGACCTGGTCAGAGGTCATTATCAGTGGCGGGGATACCTGAAGAGCGCCTCCACCGACCGCGCGCGTGAGAACCCCGGCCGACCGGCAGACCTCGGCGGCCCGATACGGCATCGTTTCGTCGTCGCCCACTTCGAGTTGGATCGCCGCGAGGGCTCCGACTCCGCGACGGATCTTCGCCACGACTTCCAGTTCCTCCAGAGGGAGTAGAGCGTTGTATATCTCGTCTTCGAGGTCCTTGGCCCGCTGAATGAGGCCTTCGCGTTGAATGATGTCCATGACCGTGAGACCGGCGGCGCAGGCTGCGGTGTGACCTGAATACGTGTAGCCGTGTCGGAAGACCAGCCCCGGAGTATTGAAGAAGGGCTCGGCGATGTGAGGTGCCACCACCACCCCACCAAGGGGGGCGTAGCCACATGTGACACCCTTGGCGAAAGTGATCAGGTCAGGCTCGAGGTCGTAGAGGTTGGCTGCGAACCAATCGCCGACGCGTCCGAACCCGGTGATGACTTCATCCGAGATGTAAAGCGCACCGGCGGCCCGAATTGTTTCTCGGACACTGCTCAGATATTCGGGACTGACCGGACGAATTCCCCCCGCCCCGATAACGGCTTCTACGAAAATTCCGGCGACGCGATCGGCTCCGGCGTGATCGATCGCCTTCTCAACGGCTTCGGAATCGTCATAAGGGACAAGTACCACGTCTGAAACCAGTTCGCCGCCATAACCGAGCCGGTTGGGCTCCATTCCGCCCAAGGCTGTTCCGTACGAGTGCATGCCGTGATATGCCCATTCCCGTGCAATGAACACTGTCCGCTCGGGCTGGCCGATCACGCCGAAGTAGCGGCGAGCCAGTTTGGCTGCGGTGTCGACGGCGTCCGATCCGCCCGAGCCGAAAAAGACCTTGGAATCCGGGTCGGGTGACACCGCGGCTATCTGCGCGGCCAGCTCCATGGGAGGCCGTGTGGCATAGTCGACGAAGGCATGGAAAACGGGCAGCTTGCGCATCTGCTCAGCCATCGCATCGACGATCTCCTCGCGGCCATAGCCGACGTTCATGTACCAGAGCGATGCCGCGGCATCGAGGTATCGCTTGCCTGTTTCGTCATAGACGTAGATGCCTTCGCCGCGATCGACGATGAAAGGGTTGTGCTGGGCCTTGCTCATCTCGGCGAATGGATGCCAGAAGGAAGTCATGTGACGAGGCTAGTTGTGAGGACGGGCGATTTCCCCCTCGATCAGAGCCAGATACCGGTCGACTTTCTTGGGGACTTCGGCCGATATAGGTTGGCTTGAGACCAGATCCCATCGATGAGGCACTGCTCATACTTATCTCGGACACGGCCATACCGGGTCCATGCCCACATGAATTGTCTCACTCCGAAGGGCGATTTTCGACGGTCAGGGCGATTGGCCGTTGGTGGTGTTAGGTGTGTCCTGAACGGCTGAGCCAGGTGTGGTTGCCGTTGGGTTGGATGGTTGGTTTTCATGGTGCTTGGTGTTTGACCCGATGGTGGTGACGGCATAGGAGGGCGAGGTTGCAGGTGGTGGTGGGTCCGCCGTCGATTACGGCTACCCGGTGGTCGAGGTCACAGTCGGCCGACGGCAGGCGACATCCGGGAAAGACACATATCGGATGTTGTGTCTGGACTGTCCGTCTCAGAACAGTGTGTGGTCGCCGGTTGGTGATCCCGTTGTGGAGTATTTGTCCGGTGTTGGGGTCGGTTACCGCCCACCGCCCCATTCGACGGCTACGAGAACCCACCGACAGGGTTCCAGACGCTGGTAAGTCCGGTTCGTATCTAGCCTCTCGGCCGATGCTGAAACCGGTCTTACTTCTCGCCGTGGTGACCTTGGTGCTCGCCTCTTGTGACAGCAGTGAAGGGGGCGCAGCCGTCACCAGTCTTGCCGAGTTGTCTATTGGTGGAGAGGAGGTGACGCTGTGTGAGTTGGGTGAGATCGACGGTGATCTCAACTTCTACAACTGGGCCGAATACATAGATCCCGATCTGATCGCCGCGTTTGAAGAGGATTATGGAGTCGACGTTGTCGAGGACTTCTACGTCTCCAATGAGGCGCTACTCGCCAAGATGCAGTCTGGAGCAATCTACGACCTGATTGTCCCGTCGGACTACATGGTCGGGATCATGATCGAGGAGAACCTCCTCGGTGCGTTCCAGACCGATGCCGTTCCCAACCTCGGCAACCTTGCCCCGTTCTTCTTGGATCCGGCTTACGACCCTGGAGGGGTTTATTCCGTCGCCTATCAGTGGGGAACTGTTGGATTGGCGATAAATGTAGATGTCATCGGAGAAGGCTCTGAAGCCAGTTGGGCCCTCGTCTTTGACCCGACGGTGATCGCCCAGTACCCCTCGGGTGTGTCACTGCTCGACGACCCGCGTCAAACCATCGGTGCGGCCCTCAAGTACTTGGGTTACTCGCTGAACAGCACCAGCGAGGAGGAGTTACAGGAAGCTGCTGATGTGATTGCCAACGCCAAGGAGTACGTGGCGTCATTCGGGGGCGATTTCCATGACGGGGCGCTGGTTGCAGGCGAAGTGGCCGCAGCACACGGATCCTCGAAGACACTGGTCCGCTCACTCGACGATGTTGACGGCTCGGACATATTCACTTATGTGATCCCTGAGGAAGGTACGGCGGTATGGATCGATACGATGGCAGTGCCGACGAATGCCGACCATCCCTGTACGGCCTATACGTTCATCAACTTCCTCCTGGATGCTGAGAACGGTGCGACCCTGACCAACTGGAATTCTCACGCGAGCCCCAACGATGCCTCGAACGAGTTCATCGACCCGGAGATTCTCGAAGACAAGTCCATCTACCCATCAGAAGAGTTGTCGGAGCGGCTCGAGATCATCGAGGACACCGTTTCCTTCGAGATCGACTACGCCCGATACTTCGCGGTGGCCACGAGCTGATCAACGAGTACTTTCTACCTAGAAGGCCCCCGGCATAGCCGGGGGCCTTCTACTTCAGGAGCCGGCGGGTGCGGGTGTCTGTGGGCCCCCGACGCCGCGGCGGTTCTTGATGCGGCGGTACACGAAGAACCCGAGCGTGGCCGAAATACTAAGAGTGAGGAGTAGGACCGGCAGGGTGAACAGCGCGAAGCTGATTGCCCAGTTGGCGATCCCCTGGAGGGCTGTGACCAGGCTTCTCAGGGCGTCCTTGGCGGCTTCGGCGGGTGCCCACGCGCTGGCCACGATGGGGACATCGAGGGGTGTCTGACTCACCTGAACGTCGAGCGTGGCCATGGCGGTGAGGTCGGACAGGTAATTGATCTGCCCTTGAATCTGCTCGATTTGACCGCGAACCGAGAAAAGCTCGTTGAAAACAGTCAACAGTTTCACGGGGTCGGCGTCGGGCTGTTTGCGCACGTCTTCGAGTAGAGCTCGAAGCTCGACTTCCAGGGCCTCGAGATTTCTCAATCGTGCCTCGAGATCCACGAACTGCTCGGTCACGTCCTGGGCACTCTGAGACTCGGCGACAACCTCATCGACCGAGCCCTTGATGGTCGTCATGACCGATGTCAACTGACCGGCGGGAATCCGAAGGGTCATAGAGACGTCGGGCTGAGCGTCTTCGCCCTCAAACGGGAAAACGTTGGCGTTGGCCACGAAGCCCCCAACCGACTCGGTGAGTCTGACGATCTCGTCGAACGTGGCCCGCGTGTCAGAGGCGTGCAGTTGGAGGCTGGCCTGACGGATCACCTTCCGATCAACCACCACATCGAGTCGTACGTCGAAGTTGGCGGGTGCCTCTCCCGTGAACGACTCAGCGTCGGTGCTGGCCGCGTTCTCATCGGTACCTATGGCGCCGATAGTGCCCAGAGCGGTTTCCCCGAATGCTCCACTGTCGTCGCCTGCGGTGCACGCCGCAATCACGAGACCAAAGGCGAGTAACACTGCTAGTCGTTTCATGATGATCTCCTCTCATCTGTCCTTCCGGACTTGTGGCTTGGACGAGGAACACCCTGCGATCGGTTCCCGGTAGCGTGTAGGGAATGTTCGGCGGTTCTCTCAGAGTTCTGGAGATATTTGGAGATTCGGCCGATCTGGGTCGGGGTCACGGAGCGGCCTGTGCCGGGATGATTCGCAAGTTTCTAGACGATCGGATCGAGCTCACCGTGCAAGAGAAGTGGAGCGGAGGAAGCCCCGATCGTGACCTCATCATCGAGATAGCCGAGGGAACTCTGGAACACCATGAGCGCTTTGCCGAGGAGCTCTACATCGAGATGGTTGCAATGGCCGATGCCGCCGGGATCACGCCCGCCGAGGCCGTTGTTGTCGGAGGGTTCACCGATTTGATCGATGTCGTCCGCTCGGTAGTCGGCACGGCTCCTTTGGAGCACAACTGCACGGCCGTCCTCAACCCAGCGGCAGGGTTCTTCGCTCAGACATGGGACATGCACGCCTCGGCCGGCGAGTTCGTCATCATGCTCAAACTCGATCCGATCGCCGGTCCGAGCGCGATAGTTCAGACCACTGCCGGCTGTCTCGGCCAAATGGGTATGAACGAGGCAGGGATCTCGATCGGGATAAACAACCTGACCTCGCTCGGGAAGCCGGGTGTCACATGGCCCTTCGTAGTTCGAAGGGTGTTGGAGCAAACCGATCTCGATGCAGCAGTTGAGGTTGTCACCGGGGCCGAGCTAGCCGGGGGCCACAACTTTCTTCTCATGGGATCCGACGGCGATGCGGTGAATATCGAGGCCATGCCCAGTGGGCAAAATGTCACCCGGACCAGTGATACGGCCTTTGTGCACACCAACCACTGTCTCAGCGACTGGACGGCCGAGGAAGAGGGCGAGAGGCTGCCCGAGCACGTCGAGAGCAGCAACATGCGTCTGAATATGGCCGCCGAGTTGGCCAACGACCCCGAGGCTTTCTTCGGTGAGTCGCTGATATCCCGACGGGTCGGCGATCTCCACGATGTAGGCACGTGTGGTGCCGTCATAATCGAGCCCCAGAAACGGCGGATGAAGGCTGTGTGGGGAATTCCCGGGGATCATCCCTGGGAGACCTTCCAGCTTTGACCAAGATCGGGATCGTCAATCCTCCCGAGAGAAGCCCAAAGACAAGAAGCTGAGCGGGTTCAGGAACCGGTTTTGCGTTCTGCCATTCCGTTGAGGACTTCGAGGACAACGCGGTTCGCCAGATAAACAGTCTCTTCTCCCGGTCCGTCGTACGGCGGTGAGACCTCGACTATGTCGGCACCGAGCACGTTGAGATCTTTCGAGATTCTCCGGATCGTGTCGAGGAGCTCTCGTGAGTTGAGACCGCCGGGCTCGGGTGTGCCCGTGCCGGGGGCCATACCCGGATCGACAACATCGATGTCCACCGAAATGAACACACCTTTAGCGCCCCCATCGATTGAATAGGCGACCGCCTCGTCGACGACATCATCGAGACCACGATCAACGATCTCCTTCATCATGAAGGTCCGCATCTTCTGTTCGTTCATCCACTGGATGACCTCCGGCTCGGGCCAGTAGCCACGTAGTCCGATCTGGACGAAACGATGTCCGGGCACGGCGCCGGATTCGACGAGACGACGCATCGGTGTGCTGTGCCCGGCCAATCCTCCACGCTGGAGGAAGCCGGTGTCGGCGTGGGCGTCGAAGTGGATCAGGGCGAACTCGCCGAAACCATGGACCCGGGCCACTCCGAGTGCGTCCGGCCAGGTGATGGTGTGGTCGCCACCGAGGATGATGGGTACCTTGCCCGCAGCCGTTATGTCGGCGACAACATCGGCGATTCGCTCAACAGACTGCTCCATCTCTCCGGGTATCACGTTGACGTCTCCGATGTCGACTACACCGAGGACCCCAAACGGGTCGATCCCGCTGGGTAGATGGGGGCGGTATCCATCCATTGCCCCGTAGTCGGCATTGCGGATGGCAGCCGGGGCGAAGCGAGCTCCGGGCCGGTAGGTGGTGCCCCAGTCGAAGGGGGCACCGACAATGACCACGTCTCCATCGCCGAGCTCACCCGGGGTGACAGCCGGGACGCCCAGAAAGGAGTTGCGGGATGCAAAGGAGATGTATTCGGCAGAGGCGAACGGAATCTCGGTCTTGCGCTGCTCATAGGGCGTGTACATCGGCATCGGTACGCTAACTGGACTTCGAACTACCCGGGGCTTTCAACCGCTGTTCGAGACCTGGCATGATGGCGACGATGTCTGAGCAGATCGCAGAGAACGAGACCAGCCGGGATGCCCGCATGGGAAAGGCGATTGTCAGAGGGGTCATCATCGGGGTGCCCTCGGCAATAGTCTTTCTGACAATCTCGGTCTTGCTCATAACCGACCTGGACCTGGGTGGCTCTTTCGTCACCGCTCTTCTTCCCGGAGTCCTTCTCGGTGGCTTTGCGGGTGGGTTCACGGGTTTGACCCTCACCATGGATTGAGGCTCGCCACTCCTCCCGCAGCCTGAACACAAAGACGGTTGTATCCTCGGTCCTGAGGAGTGAGAGTTATGAGTCTTCAGAGAAAAAATGCCGCTGTGCTTCAAATATTCGAGGAGTCGTCGACGGAGGCGTTGGCGGATAGGTGATTCGGGTAGCCGTCTCGGGGGCTGGTGGGAAGCTGGCCGGCCCCATCATCGAAGGGATCGCCGCTTCAGACGACCTGACTCTCTCGGGTCTGTTCAATCCCAATCGAGTCGGCTCGTCATTCGAGGGTGTATCCGTGTCAGGGGAGGCCTCTGAGATCGAATGCGATGTTGTCATCGAGACTGCCCACCCCGACGTGGTCTTCGACAATCTCGTTTCCTGGCACGATCTCGGGATGACTGCCGTGGTGGGCACCTCGGGATTCACCCCGGAGCGACTTGCAGAACTCCGTGAGGTGTGGGGCGCCGATCTACCTTGTCTGGTGGTCCCCAATTTTTCGATCGGCGCCGTGCTGATGATGCGTTTTGCTACCGAGGCGGCCGGACACTTCGAGGCGGTGGAGATCATCGAGCGTCACCATGCCTCCAAACCCGACGCGCCCTCAGGCACCTCCTTGGCTTCGGCGATGGGTATTGGAGCGGCCGGTGGAAGCTCCGTCGAGGGTTCCGAGGAACTGGTCGCGGGGGCAAGGGGGGCGTCAGTCGAAGGGGTGAGAATCCACTCACTTCGTCTCCCCGGTGTCATAGCCCAACAAGAGGTTGCCCTTTCCAACGCTGGCGAAGTCCTTTCCATCGAACATCTCTCGACCAGCTACGAGTCCTTTGCCGCGGGGGCGCTCCTGGCCGTACGAAAGGTCCAGTCTCTTCCCGGGGGTGTCCACTTGGGATTGGACGCCGTCCTCTAATACCGTCATCGCATGGCGCAGATTCACGGCGGACAGATCATCGCCAGGGCTCTCGAGTCCGAAGGTGTCGACATCATCTTCACTCTCACCGGTGGTCACATTGTCCCGATTCTCGACGGATGCATCCAAGAGGGGATCCGCGTCGTCGACGTCCGTCACGAGCAGGCTGCGACGCATGCTGCCGAGGCCTATAGCCGTTTGACCGGGAAGCTCGGTGTTGCCGTCGTGACTGCCGGGCCCGGCGTCACCGACACAATCACCGGTGTGGCGACGGGTTTCTATGGGAGCACGCCGATGCTTGTCATCGGTGGGCGTCACATGATCCGTCAGGAGCTCAAGGGTGGGCTCCAGGAGATGGACCACGTCCGGCTGTTCCGTTCGATCACCAGGTGGGCGGCTACCGCATGGCAGGTGGACCGGCTCGCCGACTACATCGCAACCGCGGCACGGCATGCATTCGAGGGAAGGGGCGGTCCGGTGTTCCTCGATGTGCCGATGGATGTCCAATTCGACATGGTCGAGGAGACTGCGGTCAGCTTCCCGACCTCCTATCGGGCCTCAGCCGGATTCGGGGCAGATGCGGATACTCTCGATCAGATAATCGGGACGCTTCGAGATGCCGACAGGATCATGGTGTTCGCCGGTGTTGGTTCTCGTTCGGGTGAGCCCAACCGTCTGGCCGACCTCGCTGAGCTCATACAGGCTCCGACCTATGTCAACAGTCGGGCTCGTGGCTCCTTGCCTCATCGTCATCCGCTTCTTGGCAATTATCGGCGGTCACAGGCCATGGCCGAGGCCGACGTTGTGCTTGCTCTCGGGGTGGATTGGGACTTCCGAACCGGGTACGGAGAGAAGATCTCAGACGATGCGACAGTCATTCAGATCGACGCCGACCCGGTCAAAGTGGGGTGGAATCGGCCCGCCCACGTTGGCGTGGTCGCCGATCCGATGACCGTGGTGCGTCAGCTCGTCGCCAAGGCAGACCACATCAGACGCGAGGAGACACCGCTGTGGACCACGGAGATCATGGACGCCGAGGCGGAGAAGGCAGCAGATGCACTTGTCGAAGCGACCGACGACAGTTCACCCGTCATGCCACAGAGGTTTGCCAAGGAGGTGGCTGAGTTTTTTGGTCCCGACTCCATTGTCGCCGTCGATGGCGGCGACATCGTCTCGACCACGGCGCGCTGGTTACAGACTTCGACCGCCGGACATGTCCTCGACCCGGGTCCGTTCGGCACGCTTGGAACGGGTCCACCCTATGCCATTGCGGCCAAATCGGTCTTTCCGGAGAAGATGGTGGGCATCGTCTTTGGTGATGGCGGGTTCGGGTTCAATGGCATGGAGTACGACACGATGGTCAGGCTCGGTTTGCCCATCATCGGGGTGGTCGGCAATAACGGTGTCTGGAGCAACATCAAGACCTTTCACAAGATGGCCTACCCCGAGCGGCTGGTGGCTACCGACCTCGGCATCCGGCCCTATCACGAGATGGTGAAGGGTCTTGGCGGCTATGGAGAGTTCGTCGACGACCCAAATGAGATTCGACCTGCTCTGGAGCGAGCGAAGGAGTCGGGGCAGCCGTCTCTCATCAACGTTCACATCGCGGAGACAATGCGGATGTCCTCCAACTACTCCCAATAACGGGTACCTCAGGTCTCGAGGATGCCCGGATCGTCCGGAACGTCGACCGCCTGTTCTTGCAGCACTTCCAGCGGCACAATTTGCAAAGCCCGTTCGTGGGTCGAGGCGAGTACCACGGGTGCGGCAACCCCATCTCGGTGCGCCCTCAGCCAGTTACGGGCGGTGACACACCAGCGGTCGCCGGGTTTCAAACCGGGGAACTGGTATTCCGGCATCGGAGTGATGAGGTCGTTGCCGACGGTGCGCTGATGCTCGAGGAATTCGTTGGTGACCACGGCGCAGATGGTGTGGCTTCCCAGGTCTTCGGGTGCGGTCTCGCATGTGCCATCACGAAACCAGCCGGTGATCGGATCGACGCTGCACGGTTGGAGATCCGAGCCGATGACGTTCCTTTCGGGCACCCTGCTATATAACTATGTTGGAGCCGGCTAGCGGGCAAACACCAAGACGAGGCGGCCTGTCACTCCTGTTGACTGCATCGACGCGAGTCGAGGAAGCTAGAGGGACACCGCCTAGAAGGTCAGAGCGGGTTGGGTCGCGGATGCCTCAGCCCCTTTTTGTGAACCTCTCCAGCCTCGAGTTCCATCTGGAAGTGACTGCGTAGCCGCCCAGAACGTGGGCGATCAGAGCCGTTTGCTTGCCGAGATGGCAACTGCCAGTTGGACACCGGCCAATAGTCCTGCGCCGAGAACCCACCACGGACCCCAATCCCGTAGAACGGCTGTGATAAGGACAACGAGTCCGATGGCAACACTTAGAGCCGCAGAGATCTTTGCCAAGGTAGACCAACTACGGACCGGCCTGTGAGCTAGAGCTGAGACATCAAGCCATACCCAGGCTACAAGAATCAGCAGCACCCCGGCTGCCTCTGTGATCGAGGGTCCGTGTTCTCGACTGAGTGAAAAAAGGCGAGTATCGCTGTCGCCCACGACAAAGAGAGTGATGCCAGCAACGTTTGCTGCGATCCAAGCGGCCCAGAACTTGCCGGACAACCGGGGAAGCTCAGTATTCACAAAGCAACGGTAGAGCATCGTCTTTGCTCGGTCGGAGCACGACCCCGCACATCACGGCGCTTATGGGCGACTACCGCTGCTTACCTCGGTCGCGGGCATGTCGCCGGTTATGGGCGGGGCGGGCCGTTACGTGTTCGTCCAAACCTATGGCGATACGTAACCTGATCTTGGGCCATTTGACCCTGGACGGATTCGATGGGGCGCTAGCACCTTTGTCCATCGTGGTGGCCGCATGATCTGGTGGAAGCGCATCGGGAAAGTGTTCGCCGGCCTGGTGGCGCTGGTTGCGTTGTGGCTTGCTGTTGCGGCATTGGTCTACTCACCTGTGTATGTGGGCCGGGTATTAGCTTGGTCACTTCGTCGGACCAGGGTGACTATCTCAATAACTTTCCCCTCAGTTCACTGTCCGCATCTCCAACAGTCTTCTCCTTTAGGTCGTCCCTTGACGAGGAGAGGGTGCGTTCTGTCTTTGAGTCGATTCTCGGGGTGTCGGATTTCGACACGTTCCTCGCTGGGAGCGCAACCCAGGCGTTGATCGTGATCCAGGACGACAAGATTCTTTATGAGGGCTATTTCAACGGTGCGGCACGCGATTCGATGGTCACCTCGTTCTCGGTCGCCAAATCCTTCGGCTCTGCTCTGATCGGCATCGCTATCGATGAGGGTTTCATCGATGGCGTCGATGACTCGGTCGCCGATTATCTACCGGAACTGGCCGAACGCGACGACCGTTTCGAGCTGATCACCATCCGCGACCTGCTTCGAATGGCGGCGGGTTTGGACTACCAGGAACTGAGGTGGGCGCTATTCAACGGGGATGACCCTCTCACCACCTACTACCCGAACCAGCGTGAGATCGCATTGGACAACACCCAGATCGTCGATCCGCCTGCCCTGTACTTCCAATACAACAAGTATCACCCACAACTGCTCGGGATGATCCTCGAGCGCACTACCGGCATGTCGGTGACCGAGTACACCCAGACCCGTCTCTGGGATCCGCTTGGTATGGAGTTCGGCGGAGCGTGGGCTCTTGACAGCGAAGGCAGCGGATTCGAGAAGATGGAGGCCGGGCTCAACGCAAGAGCCATCGACTACGCCAAGCTGGGACGCCTTTTCCTCGAAGACGGTAACTGGAACGGGGTCCAGGTCATATCCAGCGAATGGGTAGAAGAATCAACCTCACTCGACCTGGCGACCCACAATCCCGACTACTACGCCGACGAATTCGGACAAGAGATATACGCCGACGGCAGCGGCTACTACCAGTACATGTGGTACGGCAGACTCCGCGACGGACAGCAGCCCGACTTCTTCGCAGAGGGAGACCACGGCCAAATCATCTACGTATCCCCCGCCCACCGCCTCATAATCGTTCGCAACGGCACCGCCTACGGTATACCCGGGCGCCAGTGGATCAATACGTTCTATAGGGCCGCCACCGACCTTTGACTCACTCCACACTCGCGGATAACGCCACCCATAAGCGATCGGAGGCGGGCGCGGTCAATCCGCGTGCGCGTCAGAACGTCGTTTTTGACGTTTGGATACTTCGTTGGCCTGGTCGGACGAGAGGCGGTTGTCGCTTTTGTAGCTCACGCGGAAATAGAGATTCCGTCAGATCTCGATTGAATTCTCTACATCAAGACTGAAGATCCGGAAGACGAAGCGTGGCGGTATCAACTCGCTCGGGAGATGGCAGCTTCTGGTCTGAGCGTTCGGGCCATCCGTTGACAGAGCTGCCTCGATGATGAACCTGATCGCGGGCATATGGCGACACGGGTGCCTCAGCGCCTCACACCTCTCCTCCCGCGATGAGATACCGCCGCATGGGCAGGGCCACCCGTCAGCATTCGCATTCCTCTAATCCCGCTGTCACGGCCCCAGGTGCACCAGCCAAGCAAGGGTTCTCCGCACTTCGTGACCCCTGGGTCCAGGGCTCGTCACCCTGGGTTGACGAAATCGAGAAGGATGATCCCTCGACTTCTGCGGGCTGCAAGCTGTCCGACCCTCACATTTGTTGCTATGGGATGAGCCCATTTTCGAAAGTCACCATCATCAGGCCTATCACTCGGGTCTTCATGTGATATTTGCGCATACTTGGCCATGTCAAGGACCGTACCTCAGTTCTATCGCGCTCCGTCCTCGGTCTTCGAGTATCTGCGGCGGACAGGGTTAGAACACCACCACTGTCAGCAGGCCCACTGCCAGGCAGTAGATGGCAAAAGGAATCAGTCCGACCTTTCGCAAGGCTGTCAGCAGCCAGCCGATTGCCAAATATCCGGCCACCGCGGCGACGGCAAACCCGACGATGAGGTCTAGCCCGAACTCGCCGGAACCGATGAGATCCGGAAGCTGGAGGAGTCCGGCTCCCGCGATTGCGGGGATCCCAAGCAGAAACGAGAACCGGGCTGCCTCGACAGGGGCGAACTTTCTTCCGTTCCCGGTGCTGATGGTGATGCCGGACCTGGATATGCCGGGGATCAGAGCGAAGGCCTGGGCGATTCCGATGACGACAGCATCGGGAACCCGTCCGTCCATCAATCCTCGAGTCCCGGTGGCCAGCCGCTGCCCGATGACGAGAATCACACCGGTCGCCACAAGAGCCCAGCCGACATTCGAGACGGTGTCCTGGAACGAGTCGAGGCTGTCTCTCAGTGGGAGCCCAATGAGGGCAGGAATGGTGCCGATGCCGACCAACAGAGCGATCTTGCGGCCCTCGGGCTCGGTGCGAAGCCTAAGAACCTTCATCACATCCTCCCGGAAGTAGACGAGGACCGCGAGCAGTGTTCCCAGATGAAGGACGGCCGTGACGGCAAGACTGGGAGGCGCGATGTCCATACCGATCTCTGCGAGGAAGGCAGGGATGATCACAAGGTGTCCTGAGGATGAGACCGGGAGGAATTCGGTGAGACCCTGGATCAGACCCCAGATGATCGCGGAGAGCACATCGGGGACGGTAGTGCTCAGCCGGTGGAGACAAGTACCGCGATTCGAGAGTCTGCAGCAGCGATGGCGACCTCACTAGCCGATGACGGCGCCACCGCAATGCCGCCACTTGCTGCGGCGAAAGGATCGTCGGGGACCGAAAATGCGATTACACCTTCGACCACCTTGCCGGTGTCGAGCAGAACGATCTTGACCTGGTCACCGGTTCGGGCAATCGCCGGCACGTCCGCAGAAACAACCCACCAGCCGGCAGGAATTACCGAATTGCCGTGTCCGACATCGGAAACGAGAATCGGCTCGCCTTTTTCGATTGCCTGGGCTGCCACCCCGTCGGGGTGGACCTGATCCAACAGACCGGACGGAATGCGTCGGGTCTCGGTGTTGAGGGAGGTGAGCTCTTCTCCAGCGGCGATCGCTTCGATGGCAAACGGATGGTCGACGAGGGGGTCTGGTCCGAACTCGAGCCAGATGGCGACGGCGACGAGGAGTCCGGCGGCGACCCATCTTCCAAACGGTGGTGGCTGTAGCCACAACATGTCTCGAACGTACGGGGCCGGCGCCCGCGGTAGAAGGGAGTCGTTGAGCTAGGAGTCTTTGGAAGCCGAAGAACTCGTTTTGGGCTTCGACTGGGATTTCGACTTGGACTCAGAGGATGTCTTGGTCGAGGTGTCCGACTTCTCCGATGGCTTCGGAGAGCCAGAAGACCTGTTTCCCGTGGCGTAGAACCCGGGACCTTTGAAGACGATTCCTCGGGCATGAAAGACTTTCTTCAGCTCGCCGCCACACTCGTCGTGCTTCTTCAGGGGTTTGTCCGAGAACGACTGGAAGATCTCGATGTTCTCGCCGCATTCTCTACAGGCGTATTCGTATGTTGGCATGGGTGAGTCTGACCGACTTGGAAGGGGTGGAGTCAGTCAAGTGTAGAACCTGATCCCAAGGTCTTCCATTCCCCCGTGAGCCAATATGATCGTCCCATGACGATCGCCATTGCCCTGGTCGGTGCCTATGTGGTGGGAAGCATCGACTTTGCAGTGATCATCGCCCGAATGCATGGGGTCGACATCCATGAGATCGGCAGCGGCAATCCCGGCACCTCCAATGTCCTGCGGACCCTTGGCCGACTACCGGCTGCGATGGTGCTGATCGGGGACACGATGAAAGGCGTGATTGGCGCCTCCATGGGTGCCATTGCCGGCGGACTCGTTTCGGCCACCACCCCAAGCGAGCTCTCGCAGTGGGCGTTCGCTGCCGGCTTCGCCGCTGTGGTGGGTCACTGCTACCCCATCTTCCACAAGTTCAAAGGAGGAAAGGGTGTGGCTACCGGTTTCGGCGTCGTGATCTTCACCGTATGGCAGGTGGCCCTGGTCGCTCTCCTCGTGTGGGTTGTCCTGGCGAGATTCACCAAGGTTGCCTCGATCTCCTCGCTCATAGTGGTCGTATTGGCGATCCCGCTGGCCATCTGGCAAGGGGTCACCGGGCTGAGCCTCATGTGGATGGTGCTGACGGTCGTCCTCATCGTTTGGCGGCACAGGGCCAACATCGGGAGGATGCTCGAAGGAATCGAAGAGAGGGTTCCGACGTGAGCATCGATGTTGCCGTCATCCCGGCGGCTGGACGCGGAACGAGAATGCGCCCTGCAACCCGGGTGGTCCCCAAGGCGCTGCTCACCGTCATCGACCGACCGGCGGTTCAATACGCAGTCGAGGAGGCGGCAAGGGCAGGTGCCAAGGAGGCCGTCGTCGTGGTGGACGCCGATGCCGGAAACCTGGTAGCTCAGCATTTCAGTCTCGGCGGGGTTCTTCCCGGTCTCGAGGACATCCAGATTCGACCCATCGTTCAGGAGGAGGCGCTAGGCCTCGGCGACGCCGTGCGGGAGGCTGCTCACATAGTGGGCGATCGATCCTTCTTCTGCCTCCTCGCCGACAACATCGTTCGACCCGGACACGACGTCCTTCCGTCTCTCGGCTCCGGCAGCCGCGACGGTGCGGTATCGGTGATGTGTCTCCGCGAGCTCACTGATGAATTCCTCTCCAGGTACGGAGTGGTGATTCCCGACTCGGATGTCGTGGATGGCTATCTCGACCTTGCCGGAGCGGTTGAGAAGCCAGGCGTCGAGGCGGCTCCATCCCGGTTCGGGCTTGTCGGTCGCTATCTCTTCACGCCAGAGGTGTTTTCCATCCTGGAGCAGACTTCGCCAGGAGTAGGTGGCGAGATCCAACTCACCGATGCCATTCAGGAGCTCGGAGAGCGGGGGCAGCTACGCGGCTACGTCGCGGGTGAGAGCCTCCTCGATGTCGGGACTCCCAAGGGTCTGCTCAGAGCTTCATATGAGTTGGGTCTCGATCGCTATGGCCCTGAGTTGTTCGGGTAGATGCAGTGAGATCGCTGAAAGCCGTTCGCGCTGAAGTGCTGAAATCGATGAGACGGCTCGGCACCGAGACGATCCCGTTTGACGAGGGCGTCGGGCGGGTCCTGGCTGAGGCCATCGTCTCCAGTGAAGACGTGCCCCATTTTGCCAACTCGGCCATGGACGGCTTCGCGGTCCGTGCCACCGATGTCTCCGAGCCCGACGCTGTTCTCGAAGTGCTTGCTGACTTACCTGCCGGTGAGGTCGCATCGGTCTCGATGAGTGACGGTCAGGCCATCCGAATCATGACCGGTGCTCCGATGCCGGACGGTGCCGACACTGTCGTGCGTGTCGAGGACACGACTGCCGAGGGCGACAAAGTGAGGATTCATACGGTGGTCGAAGAAGGCACGTATGTGCGCGAGGCAGGTGGCGATGTCCGCGCTGGCCAGGTTGTGTTTGATCCCGGATTGCGCATGGGTCCGATACATGTGGGTGTTCTGGCCACA
>Ga0114949_10000261_pt1 | contig 26343 bp, 30 predicted proteins | sample N074metaG_FD_83505 | JGI IMG/M metagenome (GOLD analysis project Ga0114949, IMG submission 83505) | Deep subsurface microbial communities from Kermadec Trench to uncover new lineages of life (NeLLi) - N074 metaG | ecosystem: Environmental > Aquatic > Marine > Ocean trench > Sediment | place...
CGGATGGTAAAAAACTAAAAACTTTATTTGAAAAACCGGTTACGAAAGAATTTTTATAATTAACAACATCTTTATCAGCAAACGAATTCATAAGATTCTGAATTAATATTTCCTTTTCACTTGCTGTTCTATAATCCGATTTGCCTTCATCTGGTTCTACAGCATCCCTGGTGTTAAAAATATCACAGCTTATCAAGAACATTAAAGACAATATTAAAACTAAATATTTCATTTAAACACAATTATAATAATTCTGGGCGAAGAATCAAGTTCAAATGGTTTTCCGCTAAAATCTCCAAATATTTTTATTATTTTAAATCCCAGGTTTTCCATAACACCTATTAATTCTTCTCTACTAAACATTCTCACTGATTCATAAAACTTATTTGTTTTTCCTTTCCTTTCTACAGTTATCTCTTTTATTATTCTTTCACCTTCAATAAATCGATTTTGTGTGATTATACTATCATCAACTTCATCCACAGTTTGTGCAACCAGATTTTTCTCTATAAAATTTTTATTAAAATAATCCAAAACAAAAAAACCGCCATCTTTTAATAGTTCAAATGCATTTTTTAGTATGTGATAATTTTCATCATCACTTTCAAAATAGCCAATGCTTGTGAATAAGTTAATAATTAAATTATACTTTTTTGTGGATGTGAAATGTCTTATATCGGATTGAATAAATTCAATTTTAACATCTGCTTTTTCAGCATTAATTTTTGCAATTGATAAAAGATTCTCGCTAAGATCAACCGCTGAAACTTTAAACCCTTTTTTTGCGAATAAAATTGCATGCCTTCCAAAACCAGCAGCCATATCAAGGATAATATCACCTGGGTTTAGCTGTATGCTGTTAAGGACAAGATTAACCAGTTCTTCGGCATCCTTTTCATCACGATGTTTGTAAACTTTGAGATACTCTTCTGAATTAAACCAATGTTTGAACCATTCCATAGTTAGATGGATAATCTGTTTATCATTGCTCTGCCAATAGTCGCTTCATCTGCAAATTCAAGATCTCCACCAATTGGTAATCCTCTTGCAATGCGTGTTACTTTAATATTAAGTGGTTTAATTAATTTAGCAAGATAAAGTGAGGTTGCTTCTCCTTCAGTATCCGGATTAAGTGCAAGAATAACTTCTTTAATGATTTCATCTTCAAATCTTTTTAGCAATTCCCTAATTTTTAAAGAGTCTGGAGTAATACCCGAAAGAGGAGAAAGAACACCACCAAGAACATGATATAATCCGTCAAATTCGTGGGTTTTTTCAATTGCAATAACATCGCTTACTTCTTCAACTACACAAATTATAGAAGTGTCACGTTTCACACTCTTACAAATTTCACAATATTTTTCTTCAGAAAGATTAAAACAACGTGAGCAGAAGAAAAGTTTAGTTTTCAGATCCTTCATTGAATTTAAAAAATTATCAAGTCGGTCATCTTCCATTTTTAACAAGAAAATTGCCAATCTCTGGGCTGTCTTTTTTCCTATACCCGGAAGTTTACTTAATTCTTCAATTGCAACTAATAATGGTTCGGCTATCTGCAAATTTACAATCCCGGGATGTTAATTCCAGGCGGCAGCATACCCTTCGTTACTTTAGCCATCTGCTCTTCAGCCATTTTTCCTGCGGAGGTAAGTGCTTTATTAACAGCTGCAACTACTAAATCTTCTAAAATTTCCTTATCGTCTTTATTTATGACCTGTGAGTCAATTTCCACTGAAATTATTTCCTTCTGACCATTTGCAGTTGCCCTAATCATTCCACCGCCGGCTTCTTCACTTACGGTTAAATTAACAAGCTCGCTTTGTATTTTTTGCATCTCCGCCTGCATTTTTTGCACCTGTTTCATCATACCCTGCATTCCGCCTTTCATATAAATTTCTCCTATACTAAATAATTCTTTTTTTCTTTATTTTGGCTTCAAATATAATACAATCAATTGACTTTATATACTTTATTTATATAATTTCTCAGGTGAATTTCTTAAATTTGATAATAACAAACTCCTTGGTTAGCTGATGATTAAAGAACAAATGATAGCAGATGTGCCATTCGATGATCAAAATTACTCGAAGGTTGAATATCCGGATTATTTTTTTTCCACAAAAAATAAAAAGGTAATGGTTAAAGATTTAGGTAAAAAATTTACCTCTATAAATTCTTTTTTTTGCGACTATTTAAAAGAATTCCATATTCCTTGTGCTTATATTAAAATTCACCATGATAATTCTCTTCTCTATTTAAAATTTCACCAGCTTCCATTCTCAATAAAAATATTGAATGCTGCAAATAAAAGAACTGCAAGAATTTTCTCGATAAAGGAAGGAAGTTTACTACAACTGCCTGTTTTTGAATATCATTTTGGAAATGCAAAGGATTCACTTGTATCCGAAAGCCATTTAATTGCTTTTGATTTGTGTACTCATGAAAATCTTAAAATTATCAACCGAATTTGCTTCAAAATGAATGCTGTGTTAAAAGCTTTTTTTGAAAGAAGAGGAGAAACTGTTGCCGAGGTAACTTGTAGTTTCGGAATATGTGAAAATAAAATTTATCTTATAGATGATTTTTCACCACTAAGTTTAAAAATTCTACCAAACGGTAATAATAATAAATGGTATGATCCATACATGCTTAACAGTTCGAGTGAAATGCGAAAGTACACAGATTTTCTTTTCAATATAAGCTGCTCATAGACGATGTTTACAAAGTATGGTTACACTACAATCGGAATGATGGCAATAATTTCTTTTTTGCTAATTGTTTTAGGTATTTTCCTTAATAATAATATTGCCAGGATGAGCTTATTTGTTCTTGCATTTATTATGATATCTTTCACACTTTATTTTTTCAGGGACCCTGACAGGATACCACCAGCAATGGAAAACATTGTTGTATCACCAGCCGACGGCAGGGTTCTGTTCGTTAAGGAAGTTATTGATAATAAATTTATTAAAGGTAAAGCAAACCAGATTTCAATTTTTATGTCACCACTAAACGTTCACGTAAACAGAATCCCAATTAGCGGAACAGTTGAATATTTTGATTACATTGAGGGAAGATATGTTGCCGCTTTTGAGGATAAAGCATCGGAGCTGAATGAGAGAGCGGAGATTGGAATTACAAATAAAAACGGCAAAATATTTTTTACACAGGTAGCCGGCTTTGTCGCGCGCAGAATAATAAATGAATTGAACATGGGAGAGGATGTAAAGATAGGTGAAAGATTTGGAATGATTAAGTTTGGAAGCCGGGTTGATGTTGTTGCTCCGTTGAACTGGAAACCCAATGTTAAAAAAGATGAATCTGTTACAGCCGGTGAGACTATCTTATTTGAGTTAGCCGAATAATATGCGTCTTAGAATTACGCGATCAGTAATACCAAACCTCTTTACCGCAACAAATATGTTTTGCGGTTTTCTTTCCATCATCGAAGCCGGCAATGGCAATTATAACTATGCTGCATGGCTTATTGTAGTTGCAGCGCTCTTTGATGCATTAGACGGATTGGTCGCACGTCTTACGAATTCCAGTTCGGAATTAGGTGTTGAGCTGGATTCATTATCAGATATTATAAGCTTCGGTGCTGCCCCATCATTTCTTCTTTACTCAACCTACTTCTATCAATATAATACTATTGGAATAATCCTGAGTTCATTGCCTTTAATTGCAGGTGGTTTCAGATTAGCCAGATTTAATTTACAATTAGTAGGCTTTGAAAAATCATTTTTCCTGGGGCTTCCTATTCCAATTTCAGCCTTAACAATTACTACTTTTGTACTTGCCTTTTATAATAATGGTTTTGCAACATCATATTCTGATGCGATAATTCCACTTGTTGTTATTCTTTCCTATTTGATGGTAAGCAATATCAGGTATGAAACCCTTCCAAAAATCTCACTGAAGGGATTAAAGCAGAAGCCGTTTCATTTCGTTTTTCTCTTGGTAGCTTTAATTCTCGTTCTTATGCTTTATAAGAAAGGAATGTTTTACGCATTAATTCTCATTATTGTAATTGGTATATTTAGACATATTTTTTATTTTTTTAAAAAAAGAACTGTTTAACTTATAATTATATATTAGAATCCTTTGCATAACCTAATAATTTATGATACTCGGGTGGGCGAAGCAAAAAAATTGTTGAATTACATACTAAAAAATAAGTTTTAAATTAATAGTCTTTAAAGTTGCATAGGTTTCGCGAAGCCTCCTATTATTTACATTCAATCATCGAGGTAGTTATTTGTATAAAGCCAAAGTAGTTATAACAAGAAGATCTTCCATTCTTGATCCGCAGGGAAAAGCTGTAGAAATTGGGGCAATGCATCTCGGATTAAAAAATATACGCAATACCAGAATAGGCAAGTACATTGAATTTGATGTTGATACTACCGATAGAACCACAGCAGAAAAGGAAGTGAATAACTACTGTGTTAAACTTCTTTCTAATCCGATTATGGAAGATTTTGACTTTACGTTAGAAGAAGTAAAATGAAAAAACCAAAATTTGGTGTGGTTGTTTTTCCCGGATCTAATTGCGACCACGATGCATTTTATGCATTGCATAAAGTACTGGATTACAATGTAAATTTTTTATGGCATAAAGAAAGTGATCTTAAAAAAAGCGATGTTATAATTCTTCCCGGCGGATTTTCCTACGGAGATTATTTACGAACAGGTGCTATCGCCAGATTTTCACCCATAATGAATGCCGTAATTGAATTTGTAAACAATGGCGGGTATGTGATAGGAATATGTAATGGATTTCAAATTTTATTGGAAGCAGGATTGCTCCCGGGTGTTTTATTAAAGAATATTTCACTTAAATTTGTTTGTAAAGATGTTTATCTTTCCGTTGAAAATCATGAATGCAATTTTACAAAAGGAATTAAAGCTGATAAACTCTTTAGAATACCGATAGCGCATGGTGAAGGCAATTATTTTGTTAGTGATGAGAAATTAAAAGAATTGGAAGACAACGATCAAATAGTATTTAAGTATTCCTCTCGGGATGGAAGTTTGAGTGAAGAGTTTAATCCCAATGGATCAGTGGCAAACATTGCAGGAATAATTAATAAGAACGGCAATATTCTTGGAATGATGCCTCACCCCGAAAGGAGTTGTGATCCGGTTCTTTCAAGAACTGATGGAAGTTTAATTTTTAAAGCTCTTGTTAATAATATTTTTAATTAAAAGGTGATAATATGTTTGGTAATTTAGGTGCGGGCGAAATAATTCTCATCTTACTTGTAATCCTTATTCTTTTTGGCGCAAAAAAAATTCCGGAATTGGCAAAGGGACTTGGTAAAGGAATGAGTGAGTTTAAAAAAGGACTGAAAGAAGTTGAGAACGAAATTAAGGATGCAGATAAGCAAACTGATAAGACAACGGATAACAAAAGTTAGGTCCTGATTTAATTACAATTTTCTATTTTCAACGCAATTTAGAAACTGTGTTATGTCTGATTAAATTTAATTAGCACATTCTTTAAGTTGTTCTATTCCCTGTTATCTGTAAACTGCAGACACCCCGATTTTAGTGACTTTCACATAGCCTTTTTTAGTTGGGCGAAAATAAAAGAAAGCAACCGACCAGCTCCCTTATCCTTTTCAATAGTTTACGCGAACAATTGGCTGGAGGATTTCTTCGTATAACCGTTTTTAGTAATTATAAAAAAAATCATAATCAAAATGGTTAGATAATATATCTAACTAATTCCTTAATTTAGCAAACTTAATTATTCACAACTCTTAAAAAGCAGGATAAACATTTTATGAGCATATTAATAGATAAAAAAACACGGCTTGTAGTTCAGGGAATTACTGGCAGCGAAGGTTCATTTCATACAAAACAAATGGTTGAATACGGTACAAAAGTAGTTGCGGGAGTTACGCCCGGTAAAGGTGATACAGAGTTCGAAGGTATTCCAATATACAATACTGTTGAAGAAACTGTAAAAGAACAAAAGGCAAATACATCAGTAATTTTTGTTCCTCCTCCATTTGCTGCCGATGCAATTTTTGAAGCTGCCAATGCCGGAATAAAAGTAATAATTTGTATAACCGAAGGTATCCCGACCAGCGATATGGTAAAAGTATATAACTATATTAAGCATAAAGATGTTGTCTTGATCGGTCCTAATTGTCCGGGAGTCATTTCACCAGGCAAAGCTAAGGTAGGCATTATGCCGGGGTTCATCCATAAAAAAGGAACAATTGGCGTAATATCACGCAGCGGAACTTTAACTTACGAAGCAGTAAAACAAATAGTCGATGTTGGGTTGGGTCAATCAACCGCTTTAGGTATAGGCGGTGATCCGGTAATTGGATCAAAGTTTACGGATATCATTGCAAAATTTAATGATGATAAGAATACGGAAGGGATAGTTATGATAGGTGAAATTGGTGGTACTGCTGAAGAGGAAGCTGCTGTTTATATTAAGAAAAACGTTAAGAAACCTGTTGTTGGATTTATTGCAGGAAGAACAGCTCCTCCGGGAAGACGAATGGGACACGCAGGTGCAATTATTGCGGGCGGGAAAGGTACTGCAGCAGAAAAAATGGCGGCTATGAAAAAAGCCGGAATCAGTGTTGTGGAAAGCCCTGCAGATATTGGAATAACTATGCTGAAAGCTTTAGAAAAAGTTAAGAAGAAAGCAGTAACAAAATCTTCAGGGAGCAAAGCAGGCGTCAAAACAACCTCGAAGAAAAGAGCAGCAGTTAAAAAGAATTAATAGAAACAACTTTAACAAAGAATTATAATCCAGGAGAACAAATTGGAAAATAGAACACTTGCAATAATTAAACCTGATGCAGTTGGTGATGGAAACTCAGGTGCAATTATCGATTTTATTATTAAAGCTGGCTTTAAAATAAAAGCTATGAAAATGGTGCAGTTAACCCGTTCATCAGCCGAAGGTTTTTATGCTATTCACAAAGAAAGACCTTTCTTTGGTGAACTGGTGGAATACATGACTTCCGCTCCCTGCATACCAATAGCATTGGAAAAAGAAAACGCCGTAGAAGATTACAGAAAGATTATTGGAGCAACCGATCCCGCGAATGCTGATGATGGAACTATCAGAAAATTGTATGCAAAAAGTATTCAATTCAATGCAGTGCATGGCTCTGATTCAGATGAAAATGCTCAAATCGAAATTGCACATTTCTTTTCTACAGATGAACTATTAAATAATTATTCTGAGAAATAGATTAAAAACGATAGATGATTAAGTGCAAAACCAAAATCGTCATTCCGCACTTGACACAGCATCAATTCATTTTGCAATATTGAGATCTACGTTTTCACGGGAATCATATAAATATAACTGGTCCTATCTTTTTAAAAAAATGAAATCACTTACTTTTATAATATTAGCCCTTTTGTTATTTACAAATTTAAACTGCCAGGAAGTTGACAAACAGGAAAAATTATTTTTTGGAGATGAACTTCTATTAAAAGAGAATCTCGAATTACTTAAAGACAAACAAATCGGAGTGGTTACAAACCAATCGGCACTTCTCCCAAACAATGTACATCTTGTAGATACTTTACTTTCATTAGGCATTAATATCACCGCCTTGTTTTCACCTGAGCACGGAATTAGAGGAGAAGCAATCGATGGAGATAATATTTCCTCTTCGATTGATCAAAAAACCGGTTTACCAATTTTTTCATTATACGGTAAAACAAAAAAACCAACTCCGGAAATGCTGAAGAAAGTTGATTTAATCCTTTATGATATTCAGGATATCGGTGCCAGGTTTTATACATACATCTCAACTCTTTATTATTTGCTTCAATCATCAGCAGAAAATAATATTCCTGTAATTGTATTGGATCGCCCAAACCCGGTAAGCGGCAAGCATATAGAAGGACCTTTGCTTAAACCCGGTTACAAATCATTTGTAGGAATAGCACCAATCCCGGTTATGCATGGAATGACAGTTGGCGAATTAGCCAATTACTTTGTTAAAGAAAACATTATCAACACCAAAAAAGAACCAGAGATAAAAGTAATAAAAATGAGCGGGTGGCATCGGGGTTACTTTTGGAATAATTTAAACAGAAAATGGATTCCTACATCACCAAATATTCCAAAATTTGAGACGGCATTTATTTATCCCGGCACTTGTTTTTTAGAAGGCACGAATGTTTCTGAAGGAAGAGGAACTGATGATCCATTTCTAAATATTGGTGCACCTTTTATTAATTCTAATGATTTGATTACTATGTTATATAACTTTCAGATAGCGGGTGTTGATTTAACTTCAATAAAATTCATTCCAAGGAAAATTGCAGGTAAATCGAACAATCCTAAATTTGAAGGAGAACAATGTAATGGTATTAAAATTTTGATTTCCGATGAAACAAAATTTAAACCTGTTGAGTTTGGTGTTTATCTTATTTCTGCACTCATCAATTTATATCCTGAAGAATTCAGATTTAAAACAGATTATTTTGATAATCTTGCTGGAAATTCAAAACTTCGAACCGAATTACAAAATGGCAAGAAACCATTAAAAATTATAAATAGTTGGGTGAATGATCTTGAAAAATTCAAAATAATAAGAAATGAATATCTTTTGTACTGAAGGGAAAATAATTTCAAAGAAAAATATTTTAGAGCTACTATAGCGTTCCATTTATGCAAAGTAATCCAGAAGCAGGGAGTTTATTTATAATTTTTGAAGTAGAGAGAAGAATTGGAGAATGTTTTTGCTGAATGTAGAATGTAGAATGTAGAATGTAGAATTTACAATTGCTACAATTATGTCTCCAAGTGAATTATTCTATGGATTAAGAAAAGACAGCAATATATTAATTGAACTGAACTGGTTTTATTAATTTGTGAAATATTAAATTATTTTAATAGCACTTTCGCTAAATTAATTTATTAAATAGAGGGGACTTGTTTAAGTTTGATATAAATTAAATTTCCTTTACAACGACCCTAATTCCTTCAACAGCAATCACCTTAATCTTTTGTCCTTTCTCAATATATTCTGATTCACTAACTACATCAACCCTGTTGCCATCAATCTTAGCAGTACCCGCAGGTCTTAATGTGGTTATAGCCACACCTTCTTTACCAACCAATTCATCTGTAGTTGAATGGGACACAAAACCCGCATCTTTCTTTTCTTCTACAGCAAGAATAAACTTGTTAAATATTGTAGTCCCCGGAAGAAATTTTGCAAGAATGATAATAAGAATGACTGCAGCCACAAGAGAAACCGATAGTTGAATTATTGCATTTGAGACCATTTCAAAATCTAAAAACGGATCGCCTCCTATTAGCGAGAAAAAGAGGGAAGCAAAAACCAAAATTATTCCGCTTACTCCGGCAATTCCAAATCCCGGGATAACAAATATCTCAAGTAAAATTAGAGCAACACCTATGATGAACATCAAAATTTCAATAACGGAAGCCAGCTGCAAAATGTAAGATGTTCCAAAGAATAGTGTAAGTGCAATCAAACCGGCTGTACCAGGAACTCCCCAGCCGGGAGATTTTATTTCGGCAAGCAACCCAAAAAATCCAATCATTATTAATATCGAAGTGATAATAGGATTATTTAAAAATCTTACTACTGCTTCTGCCCAGTTCGGATGAATCTCAATCTTTCTCGCACTTTCTAAATTGAAAGCAGCTAACAGTTCATCCAAATTATTTGCTAATGTATCTGCAATACCAAATTTATATGCTTCTTCCGATGTTAGAGTTACTAATTGTGTAGAATCTACCAGCCCTTCAATCACAATCCTTTCATCAACCATCCCTTCTGCAATATCAGTTCTTCTTCCGTTTCTTTCCGCAGTGGAACGCATTTCAGAACGCATATAAGATTGATATTTTTCACTTTGTTTCTGTCCTGTTTGATCAACCACTGTTGTTGCACCGATAGAACTACCGGGCACCATTGCAATTTTATTACAGGATAGTGCAATAAGCGAACCCGCAGAAATTGCACGGTTGTTAATAAATGCAATTGTTAAAATATCAGTTGATATTATCGCATCTTTTATTTGAGTTGCTGCATCTACTCTTCCGCCAAAAGTATTAATCTTAAAAATAATTGCATCGGCATTTTCTCTTTCGGCTTCTGAAACTACCCTCCTAACATAAGGAGCAAGTCCCAGATCAATTTCGTTTTCAATAACCGCCACATAAACTTTATTTTGTGCGAATAATATTACTGAGGCAGCAAGGCTGATGAAAATTATTTTATTAAAGAAGTTCATATTTAATTTGTAGATATAAATTCATTCCGTCACATTGATTTTATAAAGTGTGACATTTATTTTCGACTGATCTTATGATGAAAAAATAAAAAAAATCATCAACAATATAAAAAAGCTAAAATCGACTGCAAATATATGTTGAAGCTAAAAAGATATTTTCGGAAAAAATTATTCTCCTTTTTTTGATATAACCTGACCTATCGCTGATCTATCAACTTTAATTTTGAGATTATCGCTTACCTGCAGTAATAATGTTTTTTCATCCAATCCGGCAATAATGCCATGGATGCCGCCGCTTGTTACAACCTTATCACCCTTTTCCAGATTTGAAAGTAGCTTGGTTCGATCTTTCGCTTTCTTTTGCTGTGGTCTGATTATCATAAAATAAAAAATTAAGAATATGGCACCGAACATTATTATAGTGCTAACCATACTCCCGCCGCCTTCTCCGCCCTGTGGCGACATTGCAATTAAGAATTCCATTTTTACTCCGATTATTTAATATTTAAATGATATTTTATTTATAATTTTATTTTTCCATTCCATAAATGAACCTTCAACTATTTGTTTTCTCGCTTCAGTTACAAGCTCCAAATAAAAATGAAGGTTGTGAATACTTGCAAGTTCTAATGCAAGAATTTCACCTGCATTAAACAAATGCCTTAAATACGCCCTTGAATAATTTGAGCAAGTATAACAATTACATCTTTCATCAATCTTCATAAAGTCATCTTTGTACTTTGCATTCCTTACTGATAAAACACCGTTCCATGTAAACAAAATTGCGTGTCTTGCATTACGAGTAGGAACCACACAATCAAACAAATCAATACCGTGTTCGATTGATGCCAAAATATTTTCAGGTTTACCTACACCCATTAAGTATCTTGGTTTTTCTTCTGGCATCAAGTCAGAAGTAAAGCTGGTGAACTCGTACATTTTTTCTATTGGTTCGCCAACGGCTAATCCACCTATTGCATATCCATTAAAATCTAATTTAATCAAATCTTTGGCAGACTGTTCGCGCAGATCTTTATAAACACTTCCCTGTATTATTCCGAACAGATATTGCTCATTACCATAAAGAGGTTTTGATTTTTCGAATGCCTTTTTATTTAAGGCAGCCCAATCACTTGTAAGTTTTGTGGAATTAACCGCATAATCATATTCACAGGGATATGGAGTGCATTCATCCAAAACCATCATTATATCAGAGCCAATACTGCGTTGAATTTGTATCACTTTCTCCGGTGTGAAGAAATGTTTTGATCCATCAAGATGAGATTTAAATTCAACTCCATCCGGTTTCATTTTTCTTAAATTAGAAAGACTAAAAACCTGGTAACCACCGCTGTCAGTTAGGATCGGTTTATTCCAATTCATAAAATTGTGCAAGCCGCCTGCACTTTCAATAATCTCAGTTCCGGGTCTGAGATAAAGATGATAAGTATTTGAAAGAACAATTTGTGCTTTAATATCCTGCTCAAGATAACTTTGGTTAACGGCTTTTACAGTTCCCTGAGTGCCAACCGGCATAAACATTGGAGTCTCCACTTTGCCGTGATCAGTCTCAAAATATCCTGCCCTCGCCTTACTGTTACTATCCTTTGCAATAAGTGAAAAATTAAGCAAACCACTCCGGTTGGTAATTATTAGATTTTAAAGTGTACAAATTTAAGGGAAAAAGGGTCAAGTGGCAAAGATAGAAGATATTTTATACTGGATTCTTTTTATTTTTAGGATATTAGGGTTTGCGGTAATTCATCTATGAACTCGGAATGATGATTTTTGATATTAGAAACTTCATAGGTTGCGTTAGCTATTGCATATCTTTTAGTACCGAAAACTTATGCGGCTACTTCGAAACCTTCATTGCGTACTGATTCGATTAGCGGAGAAGATTCATTCTCATTGAATTTCTTTTCACCTATTGGAACTGGTTCTATTTTATAATTTGATTTGCGTGTTGAAAGCCAAATCAGAGGAAGATACTCATCTATTTTTTCATCGAATTCTGGTACAATTAACAAAAGATCTATATCACTCTCTTCGGTTGCCGTTCCTCTCGCATAGCTGCCATAGATATAAGCTTTTTTAATTTTCAAGCCGTTACTAATAAGTTCATTCAAATATTCTCTAACCATTTCTATAATTCTTTCATCAACCATTCTAATAAGTCCTTAGTTTCATTAAATAAAATTAGTGCTTCTTTGTTTGAAGGCATAAGAATTTCTTCATCAGGATATCTGCCTTCAAGCTGATACCTCATTAATATAGCAAGATGCTTGTAGTAATTATCATTAAGATTTAATAAGGATTTGTCAGCAAGAAGAATTAGGTTATGAGTTTTAGGAGCTAGTCTTTCTTGTGTTTTAATATAGTGCGCTTTTAAAGCTTTTTCAATTGTAAGATGACAAAAAAATAACCCATTGAGTAATCTGTTATTTCTTAAAAGTATCCCGGCAGTATCAATATCTGATACAGCAGAATTTTTCTAATATTCAATTTGTTTCTCAATATTAATCATTAAGCCAGTTTACAAATACAATTCTAAATATTTTAATTAAATATAATTATAAATTTGTTTTTAATGACTATAACAAAAAATTTTCCTCTTCTCTTAAGAACTGTTAATAATTTATCATAGGAGATTGTTGGTTCAGACACTCTCTCTTTAAATGCTCGTAAATCTTCCTCATCTTCAAGCAGTTCGCGTCTTATTGCTTTATCAATAATATCGGAAATTGAAGTGGGAGTTTCTACTGCTTTTACTTTTAGCACACTGTGAATAACAGGATCAAAATAAACAGTTGCTCTTTTGGATAAGTTGGGCATATGGTTCCCTTTTTTTTACGATATTAACATATTAATTTTATAGCGTCAAGATCTTGTCTAAAAATTATTTCAAAAACTTTTTTTTCTCAGTTTCGGTGGGTATCCTGCAAACAGTTCTCTTCCCAAAAATTTTATACCTGTAATTTGCAACAATTGTGTAGAAAGGATCGCGTAAGAATTTTGGCAGAAAAATCAATGGATATAATATTTTTAAAATTGAATTGAGGTGTTTTAATATCTTTAATGCAGCGGTTGATTTTATATAATGATCATCACCATCAATTAAAATAAATGTTTCAAAGTCGTTGGTATTAAGACTAAATTTTTTAAGTAATCCCTGTCCCTTTGCGGATTGGAGTGGAGTAAATCTGAAAATATCGTTCTTATCCCGATTAAGAATAAAGTTTACCCAAAAATTGCAGAAGTTACACACCCCATCAAATAATATGATTTGATGCATTTCCATAGAAAAAATTATTCGGTGTTATGAATAAGCTTAATCACATCAATCTTCTGCGAAGAAGCCCGTGAAATTAGGATTGTATAATCATCAATATTAACGGTTTCACCTTGCGTGGGTATTCTGCCCAATTTGGATAGGATATATCCGGCTATCGTTTCATAATCCTCCCCCTCAAAATTCAAATCAAATTTTTCATTAATAAAATCAATCTCAACTTTTCCGCTTATTATATAAGTGTCAGGCGCAACTCTTCTGCATATATCTTCATCAACATCAAACTCATCCTGTATTTCACCAAAAAGTTCTTCTAAAATATCTTCTATTGTTACAATTCCTGCTGTTCCGCCAAACTCATCAATCACAACAGCAATAGAAATATTTTTATCTAAAAACTCGTTCAACACATCAAAACTTTTTTTTGTTTCAGGAATAAAACTCACATTTCTTATTATGCTTTTAATTGTCTCAGGTTTTTTAAAAATATCTTTTGCGAGGATTATACCTTTTATGTTATCCATATTTTCATCGTAAACAGGTAGCTTTGAAAATCCAGAATCGATAAAAACAGTAAGCGACTCTCTTATCGAGGCATTAAATTCTACTCCAACTATATCAGTTCTTGGTGTCATTGATTCATATACCCGCTGTTCACCAAGTTCAATTACCTTTTCAATTATATCACTCTCCCTCTTATCAACCACACCAGCAATTTCACTTTCCTTTACAAGGTCTTTTATATCATCCTTATCAAAAAGATGTCCAACTGCCTCTGCTTCTATTGTTGAGGACTGCGTTAATTTTTGGCTGAGAAGAGAAGCAATTTTTACAAATGGATAAAATAAATAGGTGAATAATCTTAAAGGCAATGCTGTTAATAAAAATATCCTGTCCGCACTTTCATGTGCGATATATTTCGGCAATAGTTCTCCGAACAGTAACAGAAAGAAAGTTGATAGAAAAAGGATACTCAGATCGTTCATACCAAAAATCATAGCTAGAAATATGGCACTTAGGGACGAAAGAGCTACGTTTACTATGTTATTTCCTATAAGAATTGTGGAATAGAATGTTTGCGGATGAGTGTTGTAATAATATGCACTTTTAGCTGCGGGATTTTTTTTTCTGGCCTTAATTTCTATTTTAAGTTTGTTTGCTATAATATATGCCATCTCTGAGCCGGAAAAAAATCCGCTTAGAATAAGTAACAGAATTAATAATATTAGCGTATCAATCATAATCTAATAAGCCCGTTCAACTTCTATCTCTCGAAATGTAAAATGGATATTTCCCTGTTCAGATATAAATTCAAGCTTGATATTAATTAAATTATTTATTTCAAGTCGTTCATCAATTTTTAATACATTATCAGAACCAAAGGAAAATATTTTTTCTTTGTTGATTCCAAGATTATAATTATCTTTTTTATTCTTCGTACTAAAATATGGTGTTAGAGTATAAACCACATCTTCATTTGAATAAACAGTGATGTTATTTAATTCAATATTTTTTATTTCATCCGAGCCTCTATTTTTCAGAGTTATCTCCCCGGTCAAATGAAATTTACCCGGAGATGTTCCAGGCATTAGATTCAGCCACGCATTGATTTCTCGTTTCACAATACTAAGATTTAAATTGTAATTTACTTTTTCAGATGAAGCACAGGAACTAATTATAGACGGAATTAACAGAAGTAATGAAGTTATTCGAAGAATATTCATAATTAAATATTATCTGCTAAAAAACTTTATAAATTATTAAAATTGTTGTTATTGTATAAGCAAGAATAGTAATTATTAATTGTACATCTGTAAATACTATTTTAGTCGTGTTGTCTCCCTTGTTGCTGATATACTCGAGATACATAAACCTGAAAATTCCATATACAACAAAAGGCGTAGTATAAATTAAATTTTCCGTTCCGAATATGTTCACTGTTCTTTCTGAGACAGAGTATAGTGCATAACAAATAATAACTGCCGCGGCTGCAATTGTAGCCATTTGATCAGCAAAGTTCAGAGAGTACTGTGAAAGCACTTTACGGCTTGGTGCATCTTCATTGCCTTCAACTAATACTAACTCCGAATGTCTTTTCATTACACCGAGGAAAAGAGAAATAAACATTGTTGTAAGAATTAACCAGCTTGAAATGGGAACCATAATTACAACGGCACCTGCTAACACTCTAATTGAAAAACCTGCTGCAATACTAAAAACATCAAGGATAACTATTTGTTTAAACCAAAATGAATAAAAAATATTTAGAACTATAAATCCCGTAACAAAATAAATAAATTCAACGTTGAAGTTAGGAAGAAGAATAACTTGAATCACAGCAAGTATTGCAACAACAATCATGGCGCTCTTTTTAGATATCTCTCCTGCAGGCAAAGGTCTTTTATTTTTTGTCGGATGCGATTTGTCGGCTTCAATATCAATTATATCGTTGATGACATAAATTAAACTGGATGCCAGGCAAAAAATTACAAACGCAAAAAGAGTCGTCAGGAAATAATCTTTGTCAAACAAATGAAGAGAAAAAAGAAGCGGAACAAAAACAAATAGATTTTTTACCCATTGATGGACTCTAATAAGTTTTAAATAATTAAGAGGCATTAAAATACTGCAACTTCCTCATATGTGCCGAAATTTTCTTTTAACGCTCCAACCATTTCACCAAGTGCAACATAGTTATGTGCAGCTTTAATAAATATTGGCATTAAATTATTATTATTAGTTGCAGCGTCTTTAATTTCAGCGAGACTTTCCTCAACTGCCCTCTGATCTCTGCTTTGACGGATGTCTGCCAATCTTTGCTTCTGTTCAATTTCTACTTCCGGTGAAATTGTAAGTATTGGAATTTCAATTTGTTCATCAGTTTCAACAAATTCATTAACACCAACAATAAATTTTTCTTTTTTTTCAACTTCCCTTTGGTAACGGTAAGCTGCATCAGCAATCTCTTTCTGAAAATATCCCGTTTCAATTGCAGGAATCACTCCGCCTAATGAATCAATCTGTTCGAAGATCTCGTTTGCTTCTTTTTCCATCCGGTCTGTTAATGCTTCAACAAAATAACTGCCGCCTAACGGATCAACAGTATTGATAACTCCTGTTTCATAAGCAATAAGCTGCTGTGTTCTTAGAGCAATTTTAGCTGCTTTCTCACTTGGCAAGGCAAGAGTTTCATCCATTGAGTTTGTATGCAGTGACTGTGTTCCGCCCAGCACACCGGCCAACGCCTGGAATGCAGTTCGTACAATATTGTTTTCAGGCTGTTGTGCAGTTAAAGTACAGCCGGCAGTTTGTGTGTGAAATCTTAACCACCAGGAGCGTGGATTTTTAGCACCGTATTTTTCTTTCATTCGTTTAGCATAAATTTTTCGGGCTGCTCTGAATTTTGCTATCTCTTCAAAGAAATCTAAATGAGAATTAAAGAAGAAGGAAATTCTCTGGGCAAAGACATCAACATCCATTCCTCTTTCAATGCAAGCCTCTATATATGCAAAACCATCTGCCAGGGTATAGGCAAGTTCCTGCACAGCTGTTGAACCGGCTTCTCTTATATGATACCCACTCACTGAAACCGGATTCCACTTTGGAACCTCTTTCGTACAATATTCAATCATGTCAATGATTATGCGCATCGAAGGATGAGGTGGATAGATATATTCCTTTTGTGCAATATATTCTTTAAGAATATCGTTCTGTAAAGTTCCTCTTAGCTTTTTCAAATCAATTCCCTTATCTTCAGCAACTGCAAGATAAAATGCAAATATCATTGCGGCGGGTGAATTGATGGTCATAGATGTAGAGACCTTATCCAAAGGGATTTTATCGAAAAGTATTTCCATATCTTTCAGTGAAGAAACTGCAACACCGCAAATTCCAACTTCCCCTTCGCTTTCATGTGCATCGGCGTCCCATCCCATCAACGTAGGCAAATCAAATGCAACGGATAATCCCGTTTGCCCATGATCAAGTAAATAATGAAATCTCCGGTTGGTATCCTTTGGTGAACCAAATCCGGCAAACTGCCGCATTGTCCAAATTTTTCCCCGATATGTATTTGAATGAATCCCTCTTGTGTATGGATACTCGCCCGGAAATCCGATCTCACTTAAATAGTTAATATTTTCAATATCATCAGGTCCATATAATACATTAATATCTCTTCCGCTAACCGTTGTAAATTTCATGCCGGTCGTTTTCGCCTTACCTGCTTGTTCTTCGTAAAGCTGCTTCTGTTTTTTATACTCATTATTAACTTTCATACCTTACTCAATTGTTTTTAATTTTCATTTTAATCAAATGCCAAAATAATTTATGTTCTTCCAAACCTTCTGTCAAACTCATTCAAAGATATTTTAACCACTATAGGTCTGCCGTGCGGACAAGCATACGGCATGGATGTAGCAAAAAGCTGGTCAATTAATAATCGCATTTCTCTATCGTTAAGTATATCGCCGGCTTTAATTGCTGTATGACATGAATATGACTTTGCTAAATTATCTTTTTCTTCAAGTTTTTTTTCACGAAGATTTGTCGAATACTCTTCAATAGTATCCATCAATATCCGTTCCTCAAATCCTTTTTTTACATCATCCGGAACACCTTCAATTACGATCTTATTCTTTGCTAAAAATTTTATTTCAAACCCGAGCTTGTTAAGATAAGAATACAATTCCTTTGCCAACTCATATCGTCCGGGATCAAGCTGAATAGTTTTAGGGAAAAGAAGTTGTTGTGAAAAAGGAATATCAGCTTCAAACCTGTTAAGAGCTTTTTCGTAAAGTATGCGTTCGTGAGCAACATGCTGATCAATGATCATTAAACCGGATTTTATTTGGGATAAGATGTATTTGTTATGAAGTTGAAAAAAATATACAAACTCTTCCTTTTCAGAACTACGGTTTTCAGTTGGATTATGAAGAACTTCTGTCGATTCGTTTTTTTCAAACGGATGCGGCACCGTTGCACTTGAAGAAGATGTTTTTACATCATCAGTAACTGTACTAAATATTCTATCAATCTCTTCTGTAGAGAATCTCGGCGGTTCAAAATTATAATCTCGTCTCCCGGGTCTGTCACTAAAATCATTTCCCTTAGAGGGATGAAACCTATCCACAATTAATTTTTCCTCATCAAGTATTTCATTTGAAAAAACCATTGAAGGCACTAAATCATGCGTACCCAAACTCTTTTTTACTATTGCAAGAATAAAATTGTAAATACCTTTTTCGTCATCAAATTTAGCTTCCAGTTTAGAAGGATGAACATTCACATCAATTTTTTCTGGATCAATATCCAGCATAAGAATAAAAAACGGATAGTCCCCCTTTTCAAGAAGACTTTCGTACGCAGTAAACACTGCGTGATTAATCTGTCTGTTAATTATATATCTTCTATTCAAAAATAAATATTGTTCTCCTTTACTTTTCTTTAAAAGACTTGGTTTACCAATAAAACCTTGCACACTTAAATAATCTGTTTTCTCATCTACCGGAATGAGAGCATCGAGCATGTTATCCGCAAAGACTTGTTTAATTCTATCTTCCAGAGAGCCATGTTGATAATCGAAAATCAGATCATCATTGTTATAAAACCTGAAAGTAATATGAGAATGACTTAGCGCATTTTTTTTAAATGAATCGATAATATGCTTTAATTCAGTTGAGTCGGATTTCAAAAATTTTCTTCTCGCAGGGGTATTGTAGTATAGATTTTTTACTGAAACACATGTTCCTTTGGCAAAGGATCCTTTTTCCTTAATTAAATTTCCCATCTCATCATTTTTAATCGAAGTACCTAACTCTTCGTCTCGTGTCTCAGTTTTTATTTCTATTTGTGCAACCGCAGCCATAGAGCTTAATGCTTCACCTCTAAAGCCAAGAGTTCTTAATACCTCCAGATCTTCGAATGCCATTATTTTGCTTGTAGCATGCTTTTGAACTGAAAGCAAAGCATCATCTTCTGTCATTCCCGTTCCGTCATCACAAACCCGAACTAAATTCTTACCAGCTTTTTTAACTATCACTTCAATGTTCGTTGCTTCTGCATCGATTGAATTCTCAAGCAATTCCTTTACAACCGATTCGGGACGTTGAATAACTTCTCCTGCTGCAATTTTACTTGCAATGTTTTCTGGTAATATTTTAATTTTATTTTCGCTCAATTTCTTCTTAAATAAGTTACAATTTCAAATTCTTCTTTTTCGTCCCTGGAAATGATCTTCCAATCATCAACATTAAAATCAGGAAATTTAACTTCACCAACAACATCAAATTTCATATGAGAAATTATCATCTCATCTGCAAAAGAAATAGACTGATTATAAATCTCTCCACCTCCGGTAATAAATACTTTCTCTTTGTTTAATGATCTGCTATAATCGACTGCATCTTGTAAAGAGTAAAATATTTTAATTCCGTCAAAATCGTATTTCAAATTAGTGTTCCGTGTAACTATAATATTTTCTCTGCCAGGCAATGGTTTTCCCAATGATTCAAAACTTTTTCTTCCCATAATAATCGGAAAGCCCATAGTTGTTTTTTTGAAATGTTGAAAATCTTCTTTTATATGCCATGGCATTTCACCGTTAGCTTTTCCTATCACTCCGTTTTTGGCGATAGCAACAATTATTACTATCATCAAACAGCAACCTCAAATTTTAATTTATCGTGATGCTGATAATTAATCAATTCAAAATCATCAAATGTAAGATCATCCAGAGGTTTATTTGCAATTTTTAATTGTGGAAGTGGGAGAGGTTTACGTTTTAATTGCTCTTTCAATCCACTAAGATGATCGTAACTCTCTGTCTCACTTCCTTTAGCAGCAACATAGATGTGGGCATCAATTATTGTATGCGCAAACTCACCTAACTCTAATCCTGCCTGCTGTGCAATAATCTGAGTAAGAAGAGAATAAGCGGCAAGATTAAATGGAATACCTAAAGCGATATCACCCGAACGCTGCGTTAGATGACAGTTAAGTTTACCATCATTCACGTTAAACACAAAGGTATAATGACAGGGCGGAAGTTTGCTTGTGGTAGCATTACCCGGTTCCCAGGCTGATACAACCAATCTTCTGCTGTTTGGATTACTTTGTAGCTCATCAATAATATACTGTATCTGATCAACTTCTTTAACTTCCCACTCTCCAAATTTATTTTTCTTTGCACTTGGAAAATGTCTCCAGTAATGCCCATATGCAGTTTCCAGATTTCCATCTTCATCTGCCCATGCATCCCATATTTTAGTGTGCTTTCTTAAATTTCTAATATGGTTCTCCCCGGAAAGATACCAAAGAACTTCACGTAGTAATGAATTCCAATACATTTTTTTGGTTGTCAGTAAAGGAAATCCCTTGTTTAAATCAACTTTGTAAAATGCACCGAAATATGAAATAGTATCTACACCAGTTCTCGAAGGTTTTAGGTTACCTCTATCTATAACAAGTTTTACGAGATCTAAGTATTGTATCATTTTTTCCTGTAAAATATTAAGTTCTAAATAAGAGCTGGTCTAAGCTGAAATTTACTAAATTTTCATCAAGACGTAAAATGCATTAGTCCGGCTTGCTATTAACATTATTCTTGTTATTTAACTCCCATATTTTTGATAAAACCATGAGTTTAGTTAATGCATGAATAAGAGATACAAGTAAACCATGTACTCCGTCCTTATATCCTTTTCGTGCAACGAAGTGCTGATATAATTCGAATATAGGTTTAAAAATAATTGCTAAAGCAGAAACATTTTTAGACTTATATTTTTCAATGGATTCAAGTGAAGAGTATTTATTGGCTTTTTCTATTGCCTGATAAAGATTTTTATTTGTTAAGTGAATAATTGTCCTTTTTAATTTTAATCTTTTGCCATCCACAACAAATCCCTCGTGAACTAAATTATCAGTCAGCTTTGTTTTTGATTTTTTGAACAATCTCAATTGATAGTCATTACCCCATCCGCAGCCGGTTATCAATTTCCCCATAAAATAATTTTCGCGTCTTATATAATAACCAACTGCCACAGAAAGATCTTTGTTTAGGATTTCTTCGGCAAGTTCTGGTTTTACTCTCTCATCAGCATCTATACTCAAAACCCATCCATTTTTTGATTTTTCCATGGCGAAAAGTTTTTGTCTGGCATACCCTTCCCATTTATTTAGAAATATTTTATTCGTAACCTCCTTTGCAATTTCTAGGGTTTTATCTACACTTTCAGAATCCACGACTATAATCTCAGCAGCCCAACTCACACTTTTCAGACAATCCAGGATATTTTCCTCCTCATTTCCTGTTATTATTATTACTGAAATCTTATTATTCAATTTTGCTTCACATAATTGATAGAATCAATCATAATTTACTAACTTAGTAAGTAATATAAAGATTGAATCATTACGAAAATTAAATACTTATTGAGATCAGTTCATAAATATTATCCGATAATATTAATAATTGCTGCCGGTGTAATTGTTAGATTATTCTTTCACATCGGACATATTTTCTCAGATGATGCCTATTACTCATATTTAAGTTATACTTTATTACAAGGTGATTTTGCCAATGACTATCTTGGATATCCGATCTTCCCGTTAAGGATAACTTTTCTTTTAATCACTACCCTATCATATAAGATTTTTGGGATTAACGAATTTGCAACGATTGTATTTCCTTATTTACTATCAATTGCAAATTTGATTTTAACTTATAAGCTCGCAAAACTTCTTATTGGGGATATAGGTGTTTCTCTTCTATCGGCACTGTTAATGGCTTTCTTCCCGACTGATATAGTATTTGCGACAATTGGCTTTGTGCATTTACCAAACGTATTTTTTATAAACCTTGGTGTTTATTTCCTTTACAAATCTTATAAGTCAAACAAAAACCGATTAGCAATCGTTGGCGGTATTTTATTCTTTCTTTCGATGCAGATTAAAGAAAACATATACTACACTGCCATTCTGCTTACTATCTTATTGTTTTACATTATTTTAAAGAAGAAAAAATTTAACACGCAAATAACGATTGCCTTGCTCTTCATTGTATTAAACGTAATTGTTGAAGGAATTGTTTACCTTATTCTTCACAAAGATTTTCTATACCGCTTTACAATTTTGCAGCAGAATTATAATTATAGTTATTATAATTTCTTCCCACACACAGTACAGAAAATCAGCGAAGTAAAAAATTATTGGGGTAATCTTTTCGATCAGATTTTTGTTGTTAATGCCAAAGCAATTTTCCTACGAAGATTTTATCTGTTTTTGCCAATTATCGCGTCAATAAAAAGCATGGTTAATATTAGAAAAAATAAAAATCTTCTGCTTACATTTTGGTTTTTGGGTACATTGATTTTACTAATTGCTTTTACAACTTCATTTACAGAGTATAAACCGTTAGACCTAAAACTTAGCTGGTATGTCTATCCGCTGTTTATGCCGATGATAATTCTTACTGCAATATTTATTAATAGTTTTAAAAAGAATGTAAAATTTTTACTATTAGCTGTTTATATGATTAGTGGAATAATTATGTGTACCCATTACGAGATATATTTCGATAAGCAAAATATATCCGAACTAAAATCATTTATAAAAGAAAATCCACACCAAAAAATCTTTACAGATCATTTTACAAAATATAGTGTAGATCTACTTCGCAATTATTCTGATCCATCAAATTCAGAACGAATATCGGGCAAGGATTTTAATTGGAAGAATATTGAATCCGGCGATTGGGTACTCTATAATATTAAGCATATTGAAGAGCTTCAATTGCAGAAGTATGAATTCCCCGATTTTTCAAAATTAAAATCCAATCTCTTTTCTGAAGTTAAGAGATATGGAGACTTTATTATTTATGAAAAGATGAGATAAGTGTATTGTTAAATCCGAACTAATAATTTGTAAATTTGTTTTTTATAAATTGTAAATGATTCAAAACATCTAAATGAAAATTATAGAGTACACGAACGATTGGAAAGATAAATGGGATAATTTTGTTATAGGTTCCAACAACGGTACAATATTCCACATGCAGCGATTTCTTTATTACCATCCTAAAGATAAGTTTTCATTTAATCATTTAATATTTTTAGACCGTGGTAATATTGTTGGACTCCTTCCTGGTTCAAGAATTAGCGATCTGTATGAGTCACCAATCGGATCAAGTTATGGTTCCATCGTTACTGAGGATGTAAAATTTTCTTATGCTATGGAAATGATTTCCGCATTGTTAGATTACGGCAGAGCTGCAGGTATAAAAGAATTTCTTTTAACATCTGCACCGAGAGTATATGAAAAACATCCCAATGAAAATCTGGATTTTGCAATGCTGTGGCAGGGCTTCAGATATGATTTGCATTATATTTCCAGCGCTATAAAACTTTTTCCTGATCAGGATATCATATCGCGTTTTCAACCGACGGTTAGACGGAACATCAGGCATGCATTAAAGAATCCGGATCTCCGCGTAGAAATAAACGAGCACTACAATGAATTTCATCCGATCTTAGTAAAAAACAAGGCACGTCACAATGTAGTACCTACTCATTCATTAGAAGATCTTTTAAAACTTAAAGAACTGTTCCCGGGAAAAATCATTTTATTTATGGTCTATTATAAAGATATACCGATTGCAGGATCAAATATTTTTATCTGTAATAATCAGGTTGCTCTTTGTTTTTATAATATGCTTCTCTTCGAATATGAAAAAATGAAACCCATACATCTTGTTATGTATGAAGTTGTTAGATGGGCTACCGAAAATGGTTATCAATATTTGGATATAGGTGTCTCGCAGGATACAAAAGCAGATAACCCTATGACGCCAAGTATGGGTCTTATCGATTTTAAAGAGAAGTTCGATGCAAAAACTGTAATGCGTAACACTTTGAAAATAAATCTTTAGAGAATTATAAGTGTTGTTACAAATACATATTATTCAATTTTCATCTGATTAATCCTGTTCCGTGCATATGCAGTTTATTACATGATCAACTTTTTATTAATATTTGAACTTATTCAATTCTTTTTTTTATAAACACAAATAATATGAACTGGTTTATTGAAAATTAGATTTGCAAACTTATCTTTTAACCTCCATAACCAGAAAGAAGTGAACTGAAGGATTGTATAAGTTCTTAAAAAGATAAGAAATTTATTACCAAAAATATTATAACTAAATTCTTCAAGATCGGTTTCGGAGAACAATCCTTCCAATTTTGTTTCATCAAAAGAATGCAGATGAGCATTTGCCGGCGTTTTTTGATTGCAGTGAATACATAAATAATAAATAATTTTTTCTTTGTAGGGGGTGGTGATGATCAGCTTCCCGTCTTTTTTTAAAACTCTGAATAATTCTTTAACAAACGCTGCAGGATCTATTACATGCTCTATAATTTCTGATGCAATAATGCAATCAAATGATTCATCCGTAATAGGAAGATGGAATGAATCGGCAACAATACCTTTGTGATTTACCGATGGATAGATTTCCATAGCTTTGGCTGGATTTGTAACTGAAATATCAAGTGAATAAACATTAATACTTTTCGATAAATAATGCTTTGCAACCCAGGCTCTTCCGCAGCCAACATCTAAGATGGATCCAACGTTTTTAGAAACTTTTGAAATTACATACTCTCTTACTCTTCGTTCATCGTGTGCTGTTGCGCCTTTTCGTTGCTCAAAATAATTAAAGTCCTTTGCATCTTTTTTATAGTGCTCTATGTAATTAAAATCGCTCAATATTATACTTTTATCAATCCAATTTGAATTATTGAGTAAAAATAAGAATTCTTAAGCAGAAAATTATATTAGTTGCTTTTATCCTTCTAATTTACTACGTTCAAATGTACTTTCAGGAGGAGAATTATGATTTTAAATAAATACATAAGTACTAATCTTTTTCTAATCAGCTTATTCTGCCTATGTGGGTTTAATGTATCAGCACAGAACCAAACAATTTTAATATTTGATCCACATCAGGTTTCTTCCAATTTTCAAAACTCGTTTCATCAACTTAGCTCAGATTCAATTCATATTGTTAATACATTGGATGAAAACATCAACAATTTCGATGCACTATTTCTTTTTATGGGATACCCATATGTAATAAACCAGGAAGAAGGAAATAAACTTATAAATTATCTTCAAAATCAAAATCCGATTTACATTTATACCAATCTTTTTGCTGCACAAACCGAATCTGTTGATTTTTGGAAATTTATTGGTTTAGATTGGTATACTGCAGGTGCTCCTGTTGTTCGGGTTGATTCAGTAGTTGGTGTTGATTCAGAATTCACAATTGGTGTAAGCATAGACACAAGTTTCTGGTACCCCGTTGTTCCTTTCGCTCTAAGAAATCTAACCACAATATTGATTGGTCAAGGTAATCCATTGAATATTGATCTTGCATACATTTCAGGTAATGATTCAATAAAAATAATTGTTGACCAATTTTATCAAATTCATTACAACCAATTTCTTGAAAGAGTATTAATCCATTTTGGATTGGAAGATCCAAATAGTATTGTAAATGATAATTTGGATCAGCCAAATACATTTCATTTATACCAAAATTATCCCAACCCTTTTAACCCAAGTACCAATATTCAGTATGCGGTAAGTAGTAGGCAATTTGTGAGTTTGAAAATTTACGATGTTTTAGGAAAAGAGATTGCAATACTCCTTAACGAAGTAAAACCTGCGGGGGCATATGAAGTTGAATGGGATGCGAACAGATTTCCAAGTGGAGTTTATTTCTATCAGTTAAA
>Ga0114949_10000262_pt1 | contig 26321 bp, 22 predicted proteins | sample N074metaG_FD_83505 | JGI IMG/M metagenome (GOLD analysis project Ga0114949, IMG submission 83505) | Deep subsurface microbial communities from Kermadec Trench to uncover new lineages of life (NeLLi) - N074 metaG | ecosystem: Environmental > Aquatic > Marine > Ocean trench > Sediment | place...
GAGCGCAACCATTCCGTCCTGGCGCGCTCCATGAATTTGAAATAGTTGGCGTAATACACAAGTCCCTGCGCGTCGGTATCCTCGTAATAGACGCGTATTGGCCAGCTGAATGGCATCGCATTGCTTTGCTTGTCCACGGGTTGTCGCCTGTCAGGTTTGGTTCTGATCAAAGAGAGGTAACTCTGGCGTAGCCTCCCGGGTCGGCGGGGTCAGGCCGAAATGCAGATAAGCATTCTTGGTGGCCACCCGGCCGCGCGCGGTACGCATCATAAAGCCCTGCTGAATCAGGTAGGGCTCGATCACATCTTCAATGGTGCCGCGTTCCTCGCCCACGGCCGCTGCCAGTGACTCGATGCCCACCGGGCCACCATCGAACTTGTCGATAATTGTTTGCAGCAGGCGTCGGTCCATCGCATCAAAGCCGTTTGGATCGACTTCGAGCATGTCCATGGCGCGGATGGCTACTTTCTCAGTGACCACACCGTCACAGCGCACTTCGGCAAAGTCACGAACGCGCCGCAACAGCCGATTGACGATTCGCGGTGTACCTCGTGCACGTTCGGCAATCTGCGTCGCGCCACCACCTTCCAGGGGCAAATTCAATATTCCTGCAGATCTGGTCACAATGGCTTTGAGCTCTTCAGGCGTATAGAACTCGAGCCGCTGGACGATGCCAAAACGATCCCGCAACGGGGACGTCAGCAGTCCGGCGCGGGTTGTCGCGCCGACCAGTGTAAACGGAGGCAAATCCAGCTTGATCGAGCGCGCCGCCGGTCCCTCGCCGATCATGATGTCCAGTTGAAAATCTTCCATCGCCGGATAGAGGACTTCTTCTACCACCGGGCTGAGGCGGTGAATCTCGTCAACAAACAGCACATCGTTCGGTTCGAGATTGGTCAGGATTGCGGCTAGATCGCCAGGCCGTTCCAGCACCGGACCCGATGTCTGGCGCAGGTTCACTTGCATTTCATTCGCGACAATATGTGCCAGCGTGGTCTTGCCAAGCCCTGGCGGGCCGAAAATCAGCACATGATCCAGTGCTTCACTGCGATTTCTTGCCGCCGTGATGAAAATGTCCATTTGCTCTTTGACGCTCGGCTGACCAATGTAATCCTGCAGCGTTTTCGGCCGGATTGCCCGATCAAATGCCCGGTCTTCTTCACGGGGAACCGCGCTGGTCAGCCTGTCGTGTTCGATTCCGCTCATGCTCTAATGTACCGCCTGACGCAGGGCCAGCCGAATAATATCCTCTGCTGATTTCTCTTTGACATCGATCTGCGCCAAAAGCCGTTTAACCTCCGGCAGCTTGTAGCCAAGCGAAACCAGCGCGTCTACTGCCAGGTTACGCGGATCGCCCGCAGTGGCACCGACCCTGTTGGCAATTGCCTGCAGCGGTTGCTTGTCAATTTTGTCGCGCATCTCGATGATGAGGCGTTCTGCCGTTTTATTGCCGACACCGGGAATTTTCACCAGCATGGCGGCATCATCCGTTTGCACACAGCGCTCGAAATCTCTGACACTCATCGCAGACAGGATTGCCAGGCCCATTTTCGCACCGACACCACTGATCTTCAGCAATGTGCGAAATAACCGTTTTTCGTCTTCGGTCGCAAAGCCATGCAGTGTCTGCGCGTCCTCGCGAACCAGCATATGCACATACAGGAAAACTTCGGCACCGATTGTCGGCAACTCAAGGAAAGTGGACATCGGTGTTGCGACTTCATAACCCACGCCGCCACATTCAATCATAATCGCCGCCGGTTCCCGGGAGGTCAGTGTGCCGCGTAACGAGCCAATCATCGCAGACCCGCAATGGCTTTGCTGCCACGTATTCTAAGATGCAAACGTCGTTGGTGTGCATAGCACAGCGCAGTTGCCAGGGCATCCGCTGCATCTGCCGAGGGATTGCCGTCGAGTTCCAGCAAAGAGCGAACCATGTGTTGAATCTGCTCTTTGGTTGCCGCGCCCGTACCAACAATCGCTTGCTTTATTTCCCGCGGCGCATACTCATGGATTTCCAGCTCGAAACTGAATGTGGCACATATTGCGGCCGAGCGGGCCTGGCCGAGTTTCAAGGCACTGCCGGCATTCCGATGCATGAAAACACTTTCAATAGCGACAACATCTGGTTGATATTCCTCAACTATTTCTTTGATAGAGTGAAAAATCAAACGAAGGCGTTCGGGCAGAGATCCCTCCCGCGTGCGCACTGCACCACTGGCAACATACGTTGCGCTGCCGGCCACACAATCGAGCACACCAAACCCGGTCAATCGTGAACCGGGGTCGATGCCAAGGATGCGCTGCCGTTCAGTCAAAAATCACCTCAAAGCTGCTGCAATACTTCTGCCGAAATATCGGCATTGCTGTAGACGCTTTGAACATCGTCGAGGTCCTCCAGCATTTCCAGCATTTTTATCATCGATGACGCGGCCTGTAATTCAAGTTCAGCGCTGTTTGCGGCACGCATTGTTAACTCTGCGTTTTCCGGTTCCAGCCCCGCCGCACGCATCGCGTCTCGCACAGCCTCAAAATCTGCCGGGTCGGTCAATACTTCTATCGATTTGTCATCGTCCACCAGCACGTCTTCGGCACCCGCCTCGATCGCAGCTTCCATGATGGTGTCCTCGTCACTGCCTGGCGCAAAGCTCAGCAAACCCACGTGCGAGAACAGGTAGCCGACCGAACCGTCTGCGCCGAGATTGCCGCCAAACTTGGAAAACGCATGCCGGACTTCAGCCACAGTACGGTTTTTGTTATCGGTCATACAGTCGACCAGGACTGCTGTGCCGCCCGGGCCGTAACCCTCATAACGGATTTCCTGATAATCCGCACCATCCAGGCCGCCGGAACCCTTCTTGATGGCACGCTCGATGTTGTCTTTTGGCATGCTTTGCGATTTCGCCTTGTCCACAGCCAGTCTCAGACGCGGATTTGCCGTCATGTCGCCGCCTCCAATGCGCGCCGCGATAGTGATCTCACGGATCAATTTTGTAAAAAGCTTGCCGCGTTTCTTGTCCTGGGCACCCTTGCGGTGTTGGATATTCGCCCACTTACTATGTCCTGCCATAAGTTCTCAGGTCCCAAACTTTACAAGTTACCAAAGTACAGCACGCATGCAGCATCGGGCACTATCCGGCGCCGCCTGCTATAACATCATGTGCCGCCCAAAATCACCGCGTATGATAACGGTTAAAAGAATTCAGTACAGCAATTAAACCACCAGCAAATGTCCGCATCCGACCGCGAAAATCAACACATCGGCGCCGAACAGGCCGACATCATCGAGAAAATTCAGGAATTTATCGATGCATTGCCTGATCAGGCGCAAATCGCTCCACTGCGAGCCGAAAGCGAGCAGATTTGTTTGATTCTAAGGCCGCTGGCATTCCCCCCGGTTCTGCTTGCCGCCGTGCATGCCTGTCCACTGTTAAAGAATGACCTGGTCTCGCACCGGGATTTGCAGAAAATCGGCAATGCTGAATTGCCGGAACTGGCTGACGGACTGGTTCAGCTCAGCCGTTTCTCATTGCCCCAGGACTGGCAGCCCGGCGAAGCCCTCGCCGTGCAACAGTCCGAAGCGCTGCGCAAGATGTTGCTGGCAGTCGTAGCAGATGCTCGACTGGTTCTGGTCCGCATTGCTGAACAACTCTATCGTCTGCGACTCGCTAAAAAAGAGCCTGTGAGTCAACAACGTGCCATCGCGGTTGAGACACGGGAAATTTATGCGCCGCTGGCCAATCGACTCGGCGTCTGGCAGCTGAAGTGGGAGCTGGAGGATCTTTCGCTGCGCTATCTCGAGCCGGAAACATACCAGCAATTGGCGAAATCGCTCAACGAGAAACGCACGGAACGCGAAACCTACATTGATGAAGTCATCGCTTTGCTGCAAGACGAATTGCTCACGAACGGCATCAAAGGCGACATCACCGGCAGACCGAAACACATTTACAGCATCTGGCGAAAGATGCAGGCGAAGAATCGCACCGTCGATCAGATTTTCGACATGCGAGCTGTGCGCGTACTCGTTGACGACGTCCATCAGTGTTATGCCGCTCTGGGAGTTGTGCACAACCTTTGGCCCTATCTTCCGGGAGAATTTGACGACTACGTTGCAAATCCGAAAGACAATAACTATCAGTCGCTACACACCGCCGTAATCGGGCCGCAAGGCAAGACGGTTGAAGTGCAGATCAGAACGCACGAAATGCATCGTCATGCGGAGCTTGGTGTTGCCGCTCACTGGCGTTACAAGGAAGGCGGCTCAACCCGTGCAGCGTTCGATCAGAAAATTCAGTTCTTGCGACAATTGCTCGAACCTGGCGATCAGGATGGTGATTTACTGGATAAACTTCGCGGTGACGTATTTGAAGATCGCGTCTATGCGGTAAGCCCACGGGGCGACGTAGTGGAGATGCCGGCAAATGCCACACCACTGGATTTCGCCTACCATGTTCACACTCAGATCGGTCACCGCTGCCGGGGCGCCAAGGTTAACGGACGCATCGTGCCACTAACCTACAAGATTCAGAACGGCGACAAGGTTGAAATCATTACCGGTAAACTTGAGCAGCCCAGTCGGGACTGGCTCAACCCACAACTCGGTTACCTGGTTGCAACTCGTAGCCGCACGAAAGTTCGCAGCTGGTTTCGGCAGCGGGACAAGGAACAAAATAAACGCCAGGGTCGGGAGATTCTTGAGCGGGAACTCACAAAGCTGAACGTCCACGACATTGGCACTGCCGAAATCGCCGGCCAGCTCAAGTTCGCCGATACGAATGCGTTATTTATTGCGCTTGGTGCGGGGGACATCACATCGGCGTCCATTGCCTCAGCTTTGCAGCACCTGCGCCAGGAGGAACCCACAGAAGTCATTCGCAAGCGCCGTACTCGAAAGCGAACCAATACAGCTTCCACAGATATTGCAGTCAGTGGTGTCGGTGACCTTTTATGCAATTTCGCGCGCTGTTGTCGACCGGTTCCACCCGAGGACATTGCCGGATATATAACGGTTGGGCGCGGCGTCAGCATCCATCGCAAGGACTGCGGCAATTATCTCAGCCTGCAGATCCGCCATCCCGAGCGGGTTATTGAAGTGGATTGGGGATCCGTTGCTGATGCCACCTACCCCGTTAAACTGTCGCTACATGCTTTCGACCGTCAGGGTCTGCTACGCGACATCAGTGCTGTTTTATCGGATGAGAATGTCAGCGTTGACGGCATCAATACGCGGTCCGACAAGCGCACGATGCAGGCGCACATGGAATTGAGTATATCGGTGCCAGGGTTACCTGCACTAAGTCGGGTAATCAGCAGGCTGGAGCAGCTGCCGAATGTTACCTCGGTGCGCAGGAAAAATTAGCCAATACTCACCGCGGTTCAATTTCCTGAAGTAGTGGTAGTCGCAACTTCTGTGGCTGATTGCAACAGTAAGTATCCCCGGCAAAGCCGGGGGCTTTCGTTTGTGAGCCGCTCAAAGCGGCTTAATGGAATCGCTGCGCGTAGTAATTTCGCCCGTGCCGGTCGAGCGACTTTCACAAGGATTGAGTAATCACTCCTATCGTACGGCAGGCTCCTACAATTCTTGTTAGCACCTGTAGGAGCCCGCCCAGCGGGCGATTGGCTTTTATCGTGGCAAGATCCTACTTGTTGGGATAGTTCAGCGCCTTATTGTCTACCGCAAGCGATGCTTCATGCAACGCTTCAGCAAGACTCGGGTGTGCGTGAATGGTTCTCTGTATGTCTTCAGTGCTGGCGGAAAACTCCATGGCCAATACCGCCTCTGCGATCAGCTCTCCAGCCATTGGACCAATAATATGGACACCGAGAATCTCATCATCGTCCGCTGCAGAAATTATTTTCACCATGCCTGCGGTTTGTTCCATGGCCTTGGCGCGTCCGCTTGCAGCAAACGGAAATGATCCGGTCTTGTATTTGCGCCCGCTCGACTTGACCTCTTCTTCCGTCTTGCCGACCCATGCGATTTCGGGTGCCGTGTAAATAACAGAGGGAATGACGTTGTAATTAACCTCGGCAATCTCGCCAGCAATCAGATCAGCAGCCATGACTCCTTCTTCCGAGCCTTTATGCGCCAGCATCGGTCCGCGTACGCAATCGCCGATGGCAAATACACCCTTGACTGCCGTGCGACATTCGTCGTCGACCTGTACAAAGCCACGTTCATCCAGTTGTACGCCACTGTCATCCGCTAACAGGCCATCGGTAAATGGTCGTCGTCCGACCGCAACAACCAGTTTTTCCACTTCCAGCTTGTGCGATCCGTCTTTGTTCTCATATTCCACCGATACCGTGTTGCCTGCGGATTTTGCGGAAGTTACTTTTGCCCCAAGTTTGATATCGAGGCCCTGTTTTTTAAATTGTTTCTCTGCTTCTTTGGCGACTTGCCGGTCCGCCATGAACAGGAAATCGTCCATTGCTTCCAAAACCACAACCTTTGCCCCGAGCCGGCTCCAGACGCTGCCGAGTTCCAGGCCGATAATGCCACCGCCAACAACACCAAGCGTATCGGGTACGGCTGTGAAATCCAGTGCACCCCATGAATCAACAATCTGTTCACCATCGAATGGTGCAATTTTCAGCTCCACCGGTGTTGATCCGGTCGCGAGGATAACGTACCTGGCATCTATAACTTCGACGTCTCCATTGGTCGGCGTGAATTCAACCTTTTTGCCACCAAGCAATTTACCGTGGCCAACCAGCGCGGTAACACTGGCCGCCTTCAACAGCCCGGCAACACCACCAGTCAATTGGCGCACGATGCTTGCTTTGCGTTTTTGCATCTTCGCAATATCGATACTGACGTCGGTGGTAGCAATGCCATGCTTGCTGAACTCGTGTCCGGCACGATGAAACAACTCGCTGGACTCAAGCAACGCCTTGGATGGTATACACCCGGCATTCAGGCAGGTGCCGCCGAATGCATTCTTGCCATCCTTGTTTTGCCATTCATCGATACACGCAACCGTCATACCATTTTGGCTGGCTCGAATTGCGGCTATATAACCCGCTGGTCCTGCACCGATTACAACCACATCAAATGATTTGCTCATATTCTTGTTCAGACCTTGTTAAAGCTGCAGCAGGATTCGACCTGGATCTTCGAGGGAATTCTTGATGCTGACGAGAAACTGCACCGCATCCTTACCATCGATAATGCGATGGTCATAGGTTAATGCCACATACATCATTGGCCGAATTTCAATTTCGCCATTTACCGCCATTGGCCGGTCCTGAATGCTATGCATGCCAAGTATCGCACTCTGTGGTGGATTAAGAATCGGCGTCGACAACAGTGAGCCAAATACTCCACCGTTGGTGATTGTGAACGTGCCGCCGGTCAAATCTTCCATGCTCATGGTGCCATCGCGCGCTTTGCCACCGAGCGCCGCAATATCCGCTTCGACCTGGGCAAAACTCAGTTGATCAACGTCCCGGAGTATCGGCACCATGAGGCCACGCGGCGACGAAACAGCAATGCCTATGTCGAAATAGTCATGATAAATGACATCATTGCCTTCAACAGATGCGTTGACGACGGGGAATTTCTTCAGTGCCTCTACTGTGGCTTTGGCAAAAAATGACATGAAGCCGAGACGCACACCATGTTCCTTCTCGAATGCGTCTTTGTAGCGAGCACGCAGAGATTTCACTTTGGTCAAATCGATTTCGTTGAATGTCGTGAGCATCGCAGCCGATTGTTGCGCCTCTACCATACGTTCGGCGATGCGAGCACGTAGCCGCGTCATTGGCACTCGCTGCTCGCTGCGTGCTGCGCTGCTAACTTGCGCGGTCGCCGCCAGCGGAGGTGCCGGATCGCCTGGAGCGACGTTTTCATCACTGTGGCTCTTGAGATACTCCATGATGTCCGATTTCGTAATGCGCCCATCTTTGCCGCTACCGATCACAATGGTTGCATCAAGATCATGTTCGTCGAGAAGGCGTCGAACCGAGGGGCTGAGCTTGTGCGCACTGTCGCCCCCGCTTACCGGTACGCTTGTTTCGAGCTTCGCGACTTCACTGGAGCTTTCATCCGCCGGTGCAACGACTGCAGCACTGCCCCCCTCTTCGATTATCGCCAGCACCTCGCCACTGGTTACCGTAGTGCCATCCATGATTTTTATTTCCACCAACGTGCCGTTAACTGGCGCAGGCACTTCGAGAACTACCTTGTCGGTTTCGAGGTCAACCAGGTTTTCATCCCGACTGATGGGATCACCGGGTTTCTTGTGCCAGGCAACCAGCATCGCATCTGTCACTGACTCTGGTAACTGGGGGACTTTAATTTCGATCGTCATTTATTTTTCCGATTTTTTTCCGGGCGGCTGTTTTCCTTGCTGGCCGCTATCCGAATATTCAACGCTGCTTCAACCAGTGCTTGCTGTTGTTGCAGGTGTAATTTAAACACACCCGAGGCTGGGGCAGCTGAGCCATCGCGACCAGCATAAAAAAGTTGCCGGTCATCGCCAAGTGGTTCCTGTAAACGATGTTTGATTTGATACCAGGCGCCCTGATTGCGCGGTTCTTCCTGACACCAGACGATATCCCTCGCGTTTTTGTACGACGATAAAACCGCCGCGTATTGCTCAATGGGAAAGGGATAGAGCTGTTCGATCCGAACCAGCGCAGTGTCAGCGACATTGTGCACTTGCCTGGCTTCGGCAAGGTCGTAATAAACTTTGCCACTACAAAAAACGATCCGCCGAACTGCCGCTGCATCCAGGACATACGAGTCAGGAATCAGCAGTTCGAACTGGCCGTCAGACAACGATGTAATAGGCGATACCGAAAACTTGTGGCGTAACAGGCTTTTCGGCGTCATGACGATCAGTGGCTTGCGATAGGCACGCAGCATCTGGCGCTGAATCATGTGAAAGAACTGCGCGGGCGTGGATGGCACACAAACCTGCATGTTTTGCTCGGCGCATAATTGCAAGAAACGTTCCAGGCGCGCCGATGAATGTTCCGGTCCCTGGCCCTCGTAACCGTGCGGCAGAAACAGGGTTAGTCCGCACTGCCGTCCCCATTTCGCTTCCCCGGAACTGATGAATTGATCGATAACCACTTGCGCGCCATTGGCAAAATCACCGAATTGCGCCTCCCAAACGACCAGCGTATTTGGCTCTGTCGTCGCATAACCATATTCGAAGGCCATAACGGCTTCCTCGGAGAGGAACGAATCGATTACTTTGAATGATGCGGGTCGATCAGATATCGTTTGCAGTGGAATATATTCCTGGCGACTGGCCTGGTTGTGCAGCACCGCGTGCCGATGAAAGAAGGTACCCCGACCGCTGTCCTGTCCGGTAATCCGGCAGTCGTATCCGGCATCGATCAGTCCGGCGTACGCCATGGTTTCGGCGAACCCCCAGTCCATGTCCAGCTCGCCGGTCGCCATCTTTTTCCGGTCGTCCATGACCCGCTGTACACGTCCATGCAACATCAGCCCGACCGGCACATTCGTTATTTTTTCAGCAAGTTCTGCAACCTTGGCGGGACTGAGTGCTGTGTCGACAGGTTCATTCCAGCGAGCATCAAGATAGGGACTCCAGTCAACCGTAAATTCGTTGCCGATCATGCCTAGCAGGGCTTCCTGAACGGGTTCACCGCGGTCCAGACGATCGCGGTAATTATCCTGCAGGGCAGTCACTTCTTTTGCATTGACGACGCCGGCCGCGATCAGGCGCTCGGCATACAAATCTCGTGTTGTTTGGTGGTTCCTGATTTGCGCATACATTATCGGTTGCGTCGCGCTTGGCTCGTCGGCCTCATTGTGTCCATGGCGGCGATAACACACCAGGTCGATGACGACATCTTTTTTGAATTTTTGCCGGTATTTCAGCGCCAGGCGGGTAACGAAAATAACCGCCTCCGGGTCATCGCCATTGACGTGAAATACTGGTGCCTCAATCATTTTTGCAACGTCGCTGCAATAAGGAGTCGAGCGCGCATCAGACGGTCTGCTGATCGTAAATCCGATCTGGTTGTTGATGACAATGTGAATCGTCCCGCCGGTTCTGAAACCGTTAGTTTGGGACATCTGAAATGTTTCGGTCACTACGCCCTGCCCGGAAAATGCAGCGTCGCCGTGAATCAGGACCGGCAAAACTTCCTGACGCTCCAGATCACCGCGACGTTGCTGTCTTGCGCGTACGGAACCCTCTACGACCGGATTGACGATCTCAAGGTGCGAAGGATTGAAAGCAAGTGCGATATGTACGTTGCCACCGGCGGTTTTCATGTCCGCTGAATAGCCCTTGTGATACTTGACGTCGCCGGAGCCCTTCAACTCCGCAGGATCCACATTGCCCTCGAATTCTTCGAATAACTCCTCCGGAGATTTGCCCAGCACGTTGACCAGCACGTTAATGCGCCCGCGATGCGCCATACCGATGACCAGCTCTTTGACCCCGGACTGACCACCCTGCTGGATCAAATCGTCCAGCATCGGGATAAGGCTCTCGCCACCTTCAAGGCCAAAGCGCTTTTGCCCGACGAAGCGGGTATGCAAATAGCGTTCGATGCCCTCGGCTGCGGTCAACTGCTCCAGCAACCACAACCGCTCATCCGTTGCCATACCACCAGCAGCCATGCCCTGTTCGAAATGTTTCCTGAGCCACAGGCGCTCGCGTGCACGTGACACATGCGCAAATTCGGCGCCGATCTTGCCACAATATATTTTCTTCAGCAGAGCCAGAATATCGCGCAAGCGCATGCGACGATTGCCGGTACCCGCAAGTCCGCCGGTAACAAATTCCGTGTCCATATCGGCTGGCGCCAAACCCAGGTAATCGAGTTTCAGCACGCCAGGAGTCTGAGTTTCCACAAGCCCGAGCGGATCCAGGTCGGCTATTTGATGACCGCGCAGGCTGTAAACCTGGATCAGCCGCGAAACGGCCGCCTGTTTTTCATTGGCCGCAACAGTGACGCCTGTGGTGAGCGGGGCCGCCGTCCCATTCCGGCCTTTGCCGCGGCCTCTGGCGATGAGCTGCTGCCGGATGGGTTCGTGGCGCACTTCGGTTTCATCAGCGCCCAGAGCCTGAAAATATTGCCGCCACTCCTGTCCAACGGAGTCCGGGCTTTGCAGATATTGCTCGTACAGCGCCTCCACGGCAGTCGCGTTGCTGCCGTAAAGTGGTGAGGATGCATATCGGTCTTTTAGCGAATTACTCATAACGCCGCCCGGAACCCGGAATGCCGGGGTTGCCAACGGATGCGAAAAAAAGGGGCGCCAGTTTAGCGCAAGCGTGCGGTCGAGGGAATGCATTCGGCAGACGGGCTGCCGGGTGCAGACAGGCCTACATCTGTTGGATCAGCAAGACGAACTCGTAACAACATAGTACCGCATAGAAACTGAAAAAGATGGTCAGCACGAGACCGGTCCGGATGCGGTTCATAAATTGTGCCCGCGAGAGGAATACCAGCGCCAATACACAGATTCCGGTTACGGCCATCTTGGTGGCAGCGAAAGTCAGCGTGCTCTTGCCGATGACCGCCGCCATGACCGGATTTATCTCGACTGCGCCACGGTCCAGCAATTGCAGTGTCATGAAGGCGTCCATGGCGCTCATTAGCATGATCCCGGTGGCCAGGAAGAACAGCCACGGATGATGCCAATCCGTGAACAACGGCTCTTCTTCGGCATCGCGCCTCGTATCGCGTCTTCGTGAACGCAGGAAGCCGCTGCGAACAGTTCTCCAGCTAAACGTCCTGCGATCTGCTTCGTTGCGGTTCTCGCTTGCTTCTGTGACTGGTTCCATGCTGCTCAATTCTTCCCCCTTTCCCTGGATGATTAGACCGAATTTTCTATCGTTTGTTGTTCTTGTTGGATGACAGACTTATGTCAATCAAAGCGCTATCCGCTACGTCAAATCCCTGTAACCGGATGAACCATAGCACCAATTTCCCGCTATTGCCTCGCACCAAATAGCAGCGCTACCGGTACCTGATAACCAAGCAAGTTGCGTGCCATTGAGCTATCGATTTGATTCGTCGGGCATTTTTCGATTAAGAATTTGCGTGGTGGTGAAATCTGTATCCGATTCCGACATTCGGATCGCTAAATATGTGCACCAGCACCACCTCTGCAGCGGAACCAGCTCTCCCAATTACATTGCAAATCATTGGAAGCCGACTGCGATTGGAACATAATAGCGACACCTTAAGATGACGCGAATGCAAATATGAAAGGTTATACGGCCACCCTGGAATCGGGCGAAGCCATCTATTATGTTGACCGAAAACGCTGGCTGTGGAGCATGTCAGTGTTGTATCCGTTACAGCCATTTCTTGGCATCTGGTTGCATTCGCTCACCGGTAACGAGGCCTGGCTTTTGTTGCCGCTGTTTCTCGGCTACGTAGCAGGGCCATTACTGGATTGGATTCTCGGTGAAGACACCAACAACCCGCCAGCGGAAGTTGTGCTGCAACTTGATCGTGACCAGTACTATCGCATCCTGACCTATCTCGTCGTCCCGTTACATTTTGCGACCTTAATCGGTGCTGCCTGGTGGGCAGGAACGCAGACACTGAGTTGGTGGGCGTTCGCCGGTCTGGCAATCGTGACCGGTATAACCAGCGGGCTCGGCATCAATACCGGCCATGAACTCGGACACAAAAAATCCACGCTTGAACGGACTCTCGCCAAGATCGTATTGGCGGTACCGGTGTACGGGCATTTCTGGATTGAACACAATCGTGGTCACCATCGCGACGTTGCCACGCCGGAGGATCCGGCCAGCTCACGCATGGGCGAGAGCATCTACAAGTTTTCGTTGCGCGAGATTCCCGGTGCGTACAAACGTGCCTGGTCGATGGAAAAAGAGCGCCTGCAACGTCGCGGCAAGTCGGTTTGGAGTGGCAATAACCAGATCCTGCAATCCCAGGCAATATCGCTGATTCTGCAGCTCGGTTTGTTGTTTGCCTTTGGCTGGAAAATGATCCCGTTCCTGGCGCTCCACAATGTTTTCGCCTGGTGGCAGCTGACCAGCGCGAACTACGTGGAACACTACGGCCTGCTGCGCGCAAAAGACAAAAATGGTTGCTATGAACGCTGCCAACCTTATCATTCCTGGAACAGCAATCACATTTACAGCAACCTGGTCTTGTTTCAGTTGCAAAGACATTCTGACCATCATGCACACCCGTTGCGCCGCTATCAGTCGTTACGACACTTCGAGCATCTGCCCTCGTTACCCAGCGGATATTTCGGCGCCTATCTCCTCGCCTACGTGCCATGGCTGTGGTATCGCGTGATGGACAAGCGGCTGCTGCAACTTGAATGTATCAAGGGCGATCTCACCAAAATCAACATTGACCCGGATAAACGTAACGCGATTTATCGCCAATACGGGCAGCCAGAATCACCTGACGCGACCGGACCTGACCAAGAGTAAAGCCATGAGCGAATACAAATGCCCTGAATGTGGATATTCGTTTAACGAAGACGAAGGTGACCTGCATGAGGGCTACCCGCCCGGCACACCTTTTGAATCGCTACCAGACGATTTCACCTGTCCGGATTGCTCCGTTCGGTACAAGGAAGACTTCGTACTGATCTGAGCACGCCAAAAGTCGATCGAGGCGGTGCCTCCGGACAATTCGCCGGGCCTCGCCGGTCACCAACCCGTGCTGCATTGTGGTTGCACCAACCGAGGTCAGCGATAGAGTCAGGAAAAACCGGATTCGAGTATTGTTTGTTGCGCTCCTGATTAGTGAAATGCGCTGGCTATGCGCTCGATGAGGCGCGACATAGCAGCGACCAGCGGGTCGTAGAGATAGGACGCACTGGGATCCATATCTGCATCACCACCACCACCAATATTGCTGCCCGCGCAAGTACCACCTTTACCAAATACAAAATCCTTTGCAACGCTATCCAATTCCCGCATGACGATAACCTCCATGTTTGATCGCCTCTCAATCTGGCGTATCCGGTCTTGTCCGCTAACGCAGCTTCGATTTTTAGTTTGTGTGCTCTGGCTGTCAGAACAAGATTATTTCAGCCAATCGGTCAGACGGAACATTGCGATTCTCGTTTGCGCATAGAAAAGCCGCAGCGACGGGATCGGAATACGTTTCGGCAGGTCATGCACAACGCGCGGTAATGTAGGCGGAATACGGTTATTGTTATCTGCACCGGCAAGCCAGTCGGCGACCTGTTTGCCACACCAGGTTGCCGTGTTTACACCATTGCCATGATAGCCGAATGCAAAGAAAACGGATGCGTCGCTGTCCAATCGACCAACTGCCGGCGTTAAGCGGCGCGTCAGGCAGATAAGGCCATGCCAGCGATAGTCAACTTCAACCTGGTTCCAATTTGGGAAGAGCTTTCGATAACGAGTCGTTAACGCGGCAAAATTCTTATTCGCATTTCTCTCACTGCCATCAAAACCGCCGCGACCGCCGAACATCAGGCGCTTGTCGGGCAGGATGCGGAAATAGTCGAGCAAATCAAGCGAAGTGATTGTTGGCAAGTCGGTTTGCCAGGCGTGCGCTGCCAGTTCATCGTCGGTCAGTGGTCGTGTAACAACGATTGCGCTGATCAGTGGCAACGTACGCGACCGAAACTGCGCGTTTAGATGTTCCGGAGTAAAACCGTTGGTCGCGAGCACAACTTTGCTTGCACGCAACGTGCCCTCCTTTGTGATCAGGACATGCTCGTTTCCTTCCTTGCGCCATTCGATTACTTCGCATCGCTCATGCAATTTCGCTCCATAGCGTTCCGTGGCAACCGCCAGGCCGCGTAAATACCGCAACGGATGCAAACCGAAAGTCGGCCGTAACATGACCCCGCCGTGCTGTAATGGCATATCGAAATAGCGTTCCCGTAACTCCTCTTGTGTCAGCACTCGCGTGTCCAGGCCGAGGAGTCGAAATTGCATTTCTGCGTCCTCTTTCAACTTTGCAAAGGATCGTGCCGAACAGGCCACCTCCAGTTCACCATCACCCTGACATTGCGCATCGATCTGCTCGTCAATAATGATGTTGTGCACCAGTTCGACTGCATCGGCCTGTGACTGGTAATAGTGCCGGGTGTCATCGATGCCAAATTTACGGATCAGCCCGGCAGTCCCGAGCGATGTGCCACCCATGCTGCAAAAGCCCCCATTGCGCCCGGACGCGCCCCAGCCAAAATGTCCGGCTTCAAGAACACGAACGTCCACCTGGTGGTCCCGACACAGATGATAGGCGGCAGAAAGCCCGGTATAGCCGCCACCGATGACGGCAACCTCACACTGCAGGTCACCTTCCAGACGCGTAGCATCGAGGTTCGGGCTCTCGCTTGTCGCCTCCCAATAAGACTGCTCAGGCGTCTCAAAGCGGTACATTGCATCGTTATAAAGCCAGTCGGTCATGGTCGTTGACGCTCGCGGTTCGGACCCTCAGGTACCATGCATTGTAATAAATAAACCGCTATGGCTGTCTGCATAAGTGTGAAAACACTCTCTGATCAGTTAAGACAGCACTCAGTCGCAATAATCAGTCTCGTGGTAGCGCTATCCAGCCTGGGCTATAACACCTGGCGCAATGAACAAACAGAAGCCAATCGCAATGTGCGTTCAGCAGGCATCGAGCTCTTGCTGAAACTCGGAGAGCTGGACGAGGTGGTGTTTTTCAGCTACTACGAGCAGGACCTGGAACGTGGCAATCCGCATTCTGGCTGGGCCTATGTGTTGACCATCAGGGATCTTGGCGATCTGATGAATGAACCGGCTGCAAGTACATCCATGGAGTTGTTCGACGTCTGGGCCTCATATTCGTCAGACATGGGTGAAGATAAACAAGCGCATGAAATTATTTCTGCCAGCATTGATCAGCTGCGATTTGACACACATCAGGTACTGGCTGAACTGGACTGAACGGCCGAAAAACGGCCGCTGAGAAGTTACCTCGATTTGGCGGACATGCGATTCGCAAGCGGGTCATTGCGAACGTAATAGAGACCCACCAGAATAACTGCCAGCAACGGTAGCGGGACCAACACCAACGTATACCAACCATAAACGTACATGATGGTGCCCGCGAGCAAGGATCCCAGTGCCGACGTGCCGAATACACTGAACTCATTGACGGCCTGTGCCTTAAATCTTTCCGACATCGAATAGGTAAGCGTCAGCATCGTTGTGCCACCGACGTACAAAAAATTCCAGCCCACGCCGAGCAATACGAGCGTATACCAATAATGCACCATCGAATGACCTTGCAGACCAATCATGCAGGCGGCAAGCAAGCAGAAGCCACCAATGGTCATCATGCGCACAACACCGAGACGTTCCATGAGATAACCGGAGATTAATGACGGTCCGTACATCGCAATGACATGGCTGCGGATGATGCGCGCCGTGTCTTCCAGTGAAAAACCATCATTGATGTGCATGCTAAGCGGCGTCGCCGTCATGATAAATGTCATGACACCGTAGGCCACGGTGCCGCCAAGGACGGCAACAATAAAAAACGGTTGGCGCGTTATAACGCCTAGCGGACGCTGCGTTTGTGCGACGGATTCAGCATCCTCACCATGCAACGGCCCCAGTGTCAGAAACAGGGCCGACTGGAAAAGAAATAGCACCGCCAGCGACAAAAGCGTACCGGCGTACTGAATAGAGGGAATGGCATACTGGCCGTATTTAACCAGTTCCGGTCCAAGGATTGCGCCACCGATTGCACCGACCAGTACCAGTGAAATCGCCCTTGGCACGAAACGTGGCTCGACGCTTTCTGCCGCGGCATACCGATACTGCTGCGTAAACGCCATGTTGATGCCAAATGTTCCGGTTGCCAGTATGAACCAGGCGAAACTCTCCAGGTGCAATGCGTATGCAGCAATCAATACGGATGCTACCGCGCACAACGAGGCCAGGGAAAATGCAAATCGACGACCAATCCTGCGCATCAGCATGGTCGCCGGAATTGTTGTCGCTGCTACAGCGACAACCATAATGGATACCGGCAGTGTTGCGAATGCCGGGTTGGTGACCAGCTTCGAGCCAATTATTCCGCCAAGCGTCACAATCACGATGGCGCCGGTCGCTGAGATCAACTGGCAGACTAGTAAAATTGCAATGTTGCGAACTGGCATAACAACCCGTGAAGTTTGGCGCGACCCGTTTACGCCGCGCATTCTCACACATTCTGCACTAGCAGTATGAATATCTTTTAATTAGTGTCGGGTTGGACGTTATAATTCGGCCGATCATGATCTTCGACCTGCATACTCACAGCACTGCATCCGATGGCTCTCTGACGCCGGCAGAATTGCTCAACCGCGCCGCTGAGAATGACGTGTCGTACCTGTCCATGACGGATCACGATACGGTCGATGGGTACGCAACACTGGGCGGCCAATCGTTTCCCGGAGTCACTGTCATTCCAGGAATCGAGTTGTCAACAACCTGGGCCGGCCGCAATATCCACGTTGTCGGGCTTAACATCGACCCTGAAAATAGCGATCTCGCCGCTGGAATACGCCTGCAACAGCTTGCTCGCCAGCAACGAGCAGAGAAAATAGCCGCACGCCTTGCAAAAAAGGGCATGGAAAACCCGCTGGAGAAAGTGCAGCAGCTTGCCAATGGCGGCAGCATCGGCAGGCCGCATTTCGCGCAATACCTGGTTGAGGAAGGGATCGTTCGTGATTTTCGGCAAGCCTTTCAGAAATACCTGGGCAACGGAAAACTTGGTGATGTTCGACAGTTCTGGTCACCACTGGAGGACGTGATCGAATGGATTCGTGCAGCAGGGGGCACCGCTGTGCTGGCACACCCGGCCCATTACAAGCTGACCAATACTCGCCTGCGATCACTGAGCGAAGATTTCATTGCAGCCGGCGGACAAGCGCTGGAGGTTGTCAGCGGCATCCAGACCAAACAACTCACCGACAAGCTGCTGCGTTTGTGTGACGACCTGCGGTTGATGGCATCGTGCGGATCGGACTTCCACGCACCTGGCAAGTCGTGGTCAGAGGTTGGCAAATTTACGCCGCTGCCGCCGGGCTGTCGACCCGTTTGGGAAAGCTGGTAGATCACGATGATCTCAATCAACGACGACATCACAATTGCTGCGAGTGAAATACAGATGACGGCCATTCGCGCGCAGGGACCGGGCGGGCAAAATGTCAACAAGGTTTCTTCGGCAATTCAATTGCGTTTCGATATCAATGCATCGACGTCTTTGCCAGAGGAAACAAAAACGCGTCTCTTGCAGCTTGCGGACCGGAGAATTTCGAATGGCGGCATAGTGACGATCAAGGCACAACGCTTTCGCAGTCAGGACAAGAACAAGGATGCGGCCATCGATCGGCTTCGAGAATTGATTTTACGCGCGACCATCAAGCAGAAACCGCGCCGACCAACGAAACCAAGCAAGCGAATCAAGGCAAAACGCCTCGACGACAAATCAAGGCGGGCGCGACTCAAACAATCTCGCGGCAGGATTATTGAGTAACCTTAGTCTCCGGTTTCGGCGCAACGCACTTTTTCGGGGCTCCACGTACAACCAGCGTGATTCCAGTACTCGGTAAGCCCAATCGCCTCGGCGAATGCCGGGAAATCCTCATGCTCTCGCAGGACTCTGAATTCCTGGATAAACAGTAATTCCAGCTCGAAAAGGCTCGGAGTTTCCTCGAGACGTCGGGCAACCTCCATCGCCCTGTCTGTTTTACCAAGCAATACCCACAATGACAGTTCTATATCTGCGGTCAACGCGCTTGCTGCTGATAGCTCGGCAACAATATCGATCGCTTGCTGGCGTTTTTCGGGCTGCTTGAAACCGTCGAACACCGGGTCAACCCAGTCAGGAGAAACGCCGAGTTGCACCACCGCAAATTTCGCATATTCTTTTGCTTCCTCAATTCGGTCGCTGCGAATGAGGAACAGTGAATAGGCCATGAAATGCATCGGGGTTTGCAGGTTCATGCGATTGGCAATCGCAAAGTATCGAGCAGCATTGTCCATGTCCTCATGCCAGAAATACGCGATGGCAAGACGGCTGATCATAATGGCTTGATCCGGATGATCAGGATCAAGTTCCAGTGCTCGTTTGGCGTGTTCCAATGCTGCATCCAGGCGGCCAACGCTTGCCAGGGCCCTCGAGTACCAGTGATGAGCGATTGGCTGGACGGTGTCGGAGCCAATCGCCATTTCGAAATCCTTTGCGGCAGCGCCCCAGTTGCCGCGCTTATTGTGAACAAAACCGGTGACTGTGCCAGCCGCCTCACGGATACCCGGATCCGCCTCGATGCCATCCTCAACCGCCTGTAGAGCCTTGTCATAAATAGCTTCACGATTTACAGACAAATCGTAGTCGGGCCAGATGAGGTACGTGTAGGCGAGACTTAAATAGGCGGGACCGTACGACGGATCCAGTTCGATCGCTGCTTCGAATTGTTCAATTGCATCAATGGTTGCCTGGTGTTCACGTTGCTCGAAAAGAAATCGTCCAAGCGAATACGCTTCTTCGGCTGCGAAACTGGCCGGCCGCGGAACTTCTGCAACCCGGACCTCTGCATCATCGTCTATCGCCTCTTGAAGCGCCTTTGCAACCTGTTTTTGCGCCGCAAAAATATTGTTTTTGTCAGCATCAAAAGTAACCGACCAAACGACGAGGCCGCTTCTTACATCCTCAAGCAGCGCGGATATTTTGACCTGTTCGCCGATGATCTGCACGCTGCCCGTGATGACTCCGTTCACATCGACCCTGCTATCTTCGGCATACGGCTCGCGAATTCTGACCACCTTGAGGCCCTCGATTCTTTTCAGGCCACTGATGGCCTCCTCCGCAAATCCAAAACACAAATGCCCGTCTCGCTGACTCTGGTCTTGCAGGCAGTCAAACGGGAACACCGCAATGGATTCAATTGGATATTCAGGAGAGTCAGATGATTTTGGACCCTGGAATCCGTACCAGGCGATCGCTACTATGGCGCCGAATCCTGCCAGCAGCGGCAACAGGTAGCCACGACGTTGCAATGCCAGTGGTTCGACTTCATCCGGCTCGGCAACTTCCGGAACGACGACCGGTATCATGACTCGATAGCCACGGCGTGGTAGCGTTTCGATGAATTGCGGTGACTTTGCATCGTCACCGAGATTGCGTCTTAGCACCGCAATCGAGCGGGTAATGACTTCATCCGTTACCGGTCTGCCATCCCACACTGCATCGACAAGCTGGTCACGATTGACGACCTCGCCATCGTGGCTGGCAAGCAAAACGAAAACGTCCATTACTTTGGGCTCGAGGTGAATTTCCTCTTCGCCGTCGCGAACCAGGCCGCGCTCCGGGAGCACGTTCCAGCGTCCGAATTCGAATCCCTTCATTAGATCGGTATAAGTTGGCATGGCCCGACTCGCCTACTTTGATAATTGATCCACACGCTCTATTTGTTCTGATGGTACTGTATGCGAGCGCACCAGGACCTGCAACTGTCGCGGCCAAAAGAGACCAGGCCCCGCCGGTGCTTTCAGACTGGCGGGACTCAATCCTACTTCCCTGATCATTGTTACCGCGGTAACAGGGTCCCACGATACTTCACCGCAGGACCATCCTGCCGAAGAAGCCGATTGAAAGAACGCAGACGGGAGTGCGCGTTGAGAAGTCACTACTAAAAGTCCTCAAAGGACTTGCGGAGTACCGGGATATCTCGCTGGGCGACCTGCTGGAGGGCATCGTGCGACACGCTTTCGATGGGAAAGCCCCTTTTTCAGCGGGTACGATTGCGTACCATCAACAAACTAAAGAATGTGTACAACTATTCACTAACGGCTGCGGACAGTCATAAAATGCGCGAAGCGAACGGCTGAGTATCCATGCGACTCGATCAGACAACCGCGCCAACCAGCAGGTTGAACGAATACTCGCGCAATTCCAGCCTGATCCGGAAATTCTATTCAGGCGCTCACCTGATGTCCGAAGCCGCCCGGCGGGTGTTTGTCTTGCCCGACCTGGCCCCATACAGAAACGCAACGATTTCTCTACGCTTGCAGGCGCGCTAGAATCCTAGTGGTCCAACAAGGGTGGCTCTGAACCCATCAAACCACCCTTGTTGGACCACTAGCACAGCAACGGAGAATCCGGCATGACCAATGCAACACTCGTCTGTACCTGCCTGCTATTGGCGATCAGCGCAGCTGTCCCGGCGGCGGACCCGAAAGATGGCCTGGACGATGCTTTCGCGGCAATCGAACCCAAAGTAATCGAATGGCGTCGCGACATTCACGAGAACCCTGAACGCTCTAATCGCGCGTTCAGGACTGCGGAAAAAGTAGCGAATCATTTACGTGGCCTCGGCTTCGACAAGGTCGAGACCGGCATTGCCCACACCGGCGTGGTGGGCACGCTGATCGGCGACAAACCAGGCCCGGTGATCGCCCTGCGAGCGGATATGGATGCTTTGCCGGTTCTGGAGCAGACCGGTTTGCCGTTCGCCTCCAAAGTACGGGGCGAATACAAGGGTCAGGACGTGCCCGTCATGCATGCCTGCGGCCATGACAATCATGTCGCAATGTTGATGGGTGCTGCAGAGGTGCTGGCAACCAATCGCGACCGACTGGCCGGCACCGTGGTATTTGTTTTTCAGCCCGCAGAAGAAGGCCCGCCGGGCGATGAAGAAGGTGGCGCATCCATGATGATCAAGGAAGGACTCCTTAGCGGACCGGACGCACCGGAAGCGATCCTTGGTTTGCACGTCTGGCCAACAGAGACTGGCACGCTGAGCTATCGCGCCGGCGGCTTCATGGCGGCAGCCGACGATCTGCAAATAAATGTCACGGGTCGCCAGACGCACGGTTCCTCACCCTGGCTGGGGGTGGATCCGATTTATGTCAGTGCGCAGATAATGACGGCCATTCAGGCGATCCCCAGCCGGCAACTGGATATCACCCGTGGACCGGCGGTTATCACTATTGGCCGCATTCATGGTGGTATTCGCGGCAATATTATTCCGGACGAAGTTGAGATGTCCGGCACAATCCGGACTTTCGACATGGGTGTTCGGGAGCAACTGCATGCCGCGCTGCGCAGTACCGTCGCCAATATTGCCCAGGCCAGCGGTGCGACCGCCACTGTGACTATTGGGCCCTCAGTGCCAGTGACCAGCAACCACCCTGTGCTGCTGGGAGACATGCTGCCCACACTCAAATGGGCCGCAGGCGAGGACAAGGTGATTGAGACCGCGCTGATTACCGGCGCCGAGGATTTTTCCTATTACCAGGAGCATGTGCCCGGCCTGTTCCTGATGCTCGGTGTCAACGACCCGGGTGTACCGGCAGGTCAGGCTGCGTCCAATCACTCACCGATGTTTAACGCGAACGAAACGGCGTTGATCACCGGTGTGCGGGCGCTGGTCGGGTTTTCGCCGGACTACGCCGCGGCAACTGCCCAGTGACCCTCCCGGAAAACGGGCTGGTCCGTTTTACATAAGGCGGACCAAACGACCTGCCGGCACCATTCGATAGAGTCTCTGTCAGTACAACCAATTGTTTTAACTAGGGTTCTTCCTGATCTGTTGCGCTCACCGTAAGTTTGGAACTGGATCACGACTCTGTTGCTTCAATCGACCTATACTCCAAACTTGTCGATAAATCTGGTTTTGATCGACATATCAGTGAAACCTGTCTATAACATCGACACATTCAGCGTATAGGTCGATAAACAGACGATTCATCGACATATCGGTCCGACAGGTCGATTTGATCGACAGGTTCAACGGACAGGTACACAAAACACCCGTTTATCGACATAACCTGGCAACCCGCTTACCCGATCGACAGGCCAGGCGAAGCAACCAAGGAGTGAGCCCCAATGGCAGATTTTGACCCGCAGAAACCGTATAACGACCTGCCACTTTTGCCGCCCCCGACTGCGGTGATCGAAAATACCGGCATTCTGAAGAAATGTATCGATGCGCGCGTCGCCCTGGCCGAGCTCAAGCAGGCTGCCGAGCTGATACCGAATGCTGCGGTGCTGGTAAACGCACTGCCCTTGCTGGAAGCCCGTGCCAGCTCCGAGATCGAGAATATTGTCACGACGACTGACAAGCTATTCGAGTTTGTCGACATCGCCGAGGACAAGGCGGATGCCGCCACCAAAGAGGCTCTGCGCTATCGAACCGCTCTGTTTGAAGGCAGCAAGATGGTCCAGCGGCGCATGCTCAGCACGGATATGGCGATACAGATCTGCAGTACTATCAAAGGGGTAGAGCTGGATATTCGAGATGATTCTGGGACACGCCTTTCCAACCGAAAGACCGGCGCCGTGATCTACACGCCGCCAATAGGGCAAAAGCTGCTACTGGAAAAATTGCAAAACTGGGCGGATTTCATGCGCGAGAGCACGGCAATCGATCCGCTGGTCAGAATGGCTGTGCAGCACTACCAGTTTGAGGCTATTCACCCTTTTACCGACGGCAATGGCCGTACTGGCCGCATCCTGAACATATTGTTCCTGATGGAACAGGGTCTGCTCGATTCACCTATCCTGTATCTCAGCCGTCACATCATCCAGAACAAGGGTGAGTATTATCGCCTGTTGAACGAGGTCACTCACAACCAGTCCTGGCAGGAATGGATCCTGTACATGCTTGATGGCGTCGAGCAAACCTGCATCTGGACCACGGACAAGATCAAAGCAATCCGTGAACTCATGCAACACACCAGCCAGTACATGCAAAAACAGCTACCGAAGGCCTATTCCTGGGAACTCGTGGAAGTGCTGTTCAAACAACCTTATTGCCGCATCAATAACCTGGTGGCCGCCCGGGTTGCCAAACGACAAACGGCATCTGTCTATCTTAAGCAGCTGTGCGATATTGGTGTGTTACGGGAAGTAAAATCGGGCCGCGAGACCTTGTTCGTGCATCCAAAGTATATTGAGCTGCTGACCGGTGAGGAGAATATCTGGGTCTATTACGCAGGCGTGGAGACAGAAACAGTCGTGGCAGCCGCCGCGATTGACTAGTGACTCTCTGCCTTGCGCACCTCCGGGGCTGGATTTGGGTCCAACTCCAGCATGCGCCGATATAAGAGACCGAAGGCCCCCTGCATCAGTGAGTCTTCAATAATCGTGTCCACATCGCAATTTCTCGCCAGTCGCAGAAGTTTGTCGAACGCCCGCATGAAATTGCGGCTGTGCCTGATTCTGATTTCGGTGCCAAAGAACATTTCCTCCAAACCACCCTCATCCAGGAAATCCGAGCTGATAAACATTCTTGCGAATACGGTATCGTCGCCTTTTGCGGCCTGGGCGAAATAATCGTCCATCTGCTCCCGACTCATCCTGGCGCTGCCACCCGGGCCGATGCTGGATACCAACAACATTCCCGATATCCCGCCCAGTTGATGCTTGACGTTATCGGCGATTTTGAAGAACGTTTCCTGGCGCGCGTTCATTTCTGTCGCGGCGATTGCCAGCGTCTGCTTTTCAGATTGTTCCGAGGTCTTGCGAACGGCTGCGGTGTTATTGGCAAGCTCGCGTTGCTGGATGAAAAGTCCAAGAACGAGCCAGAGAAATGCCAGCGGTGCAAATGCACCTTCGAGGAAACTACCAACAGCCGCCAGGGAAAAGTTCTGTGTTGGTGCGGTCTCGCTCACTTGCATGACGTACCAGCCGCCACCGACAATCCACGCTACCGTAATCGTTATTCCGAACCAGATGCGCCAATCCGTATTGCGAATTAAGCGAACGAATGCATTGCTCAGCTCCATGCAGCCACTGTAATACCAGACGCAGCCTTTTTACAGAGCAATTTTGACTTGTTTGTACAGGCGCTGACAAAAGCTCCTGCTGTCTCGCATGCCGGACGATGACCCTACCCGGGAGGCCGGCAGGCGATCTCATATAGCGGAACCCGCATAGTTCCGGTACGCTTTTGTTGGCACAATTCGAGTCGTTACAGCAACCAAAGAGCAAACATTGGTCATCGATCGCAGTCAAATTTTTCAACTGTTCAAGTACACGGTTTATGCACTTCTGACCGTCAACGTGTACCTGTTTTTCAGCGAAGAGTGGGCTGCCTCAGCGTACCGTTTCAGTAATGGCATTACGCTCCCGGAAATAATCGAGGGCTTTACCGCAAGTATCGATACTGCGGCCTGGGTCATCCTGCTATTCATGTTTGAACTCGAGACCTATGTACTCGATGACGATAAATTTACGCCACGAGTTACCTGGACATTGCATGGCCTGCGTGCCTTTTGTTACGCGTTCATTGTTTACTCGTTTTATGGGTATCTGACCAAGTTACTGTTTTTTTCCGGTGCCACGCCACTTCCTGGCATCAGTGATTTGTGCACGCTTGTCGACGGCGCCTGGGCATATGCAGTCGACTACGACGAATATGAAACGCTGTCAGCTGCCAACTGTGCTGCTCTATCGTCTGCGAACTCGTTCGTGCAATTCCCGGGTATGTCTACGGCTGTAGATCAGCCTGGATTTCGCGATATCATCGGTCTGGCATGGGTTGACGTCATTAACTCAGCGGTCTGGTTACTGGTCGTAATCGTTCTCGAAATAGATGTCCGGCTTCAGGAGCATGACAAACTCCGCGGCATCGCTTTGCGGCTTAGCAACATTAGCAAGTCGATCCTCTACTCCACCTTGCTGCTGGCAGCAATATATTGGGGCGTAAAGGGTGATTTCGTCGACTTCTGGGATGCTTTTCTCTGGCTAGTCGCCTTCGTGCTTATCGAACTTAACGTATTCGAGTGGCGCCAGGAAAGCGAAGCAAAGCTAAATATATCAACAGACTCAACCCTATAGCCCATCCGTCCAAATTTTGTATATACTGCATTCTTTTCGCCGTTGCGGCATTTCCAACCCTATATCAAAAGAGTCCAAGAATGAGCATTGCAGACCTGAGTAACGTCCTGAAAATTTTTGGCGAATCGGAAACGAATTCGGATGATCAAAAAGAACTTTATACAGAGGCCTTGCTAATGACGCTGGCGCGCGCCTCCAGCTCCGATGCAAATATCCACGCCGTCGAAGTTGAGTCTATTCAACAAATCATGCAACGGGAAACCGGAGCGGAAGTCAGCCCGCAGGATGTCCGCAAGGCGGCACGTACAGAGCTCTATGAGTCGACCCCACTGAGAAAATATCTTGCCAGCGTCCGCCGCAAATTGAGTCCGAAGGATCGCGCCAGCATTGTCCGCCTGCTTGCTGAAGTGATAAAAAGCGACACAGAGATAAGTGTGCTCGAGGTCGATTTTTTCAACATGGTTGCAGAAGCGCTGCGCACAACGCCGGCAGAACTTGCGGGCTTGATTGCCGAGTAAGTATCCTCAGGCTTTGCTTGGGGCTTTAGTTTGTGA
>Ga0114949_10000263_pt1 | contig 26224 bp, 23 predicted proteins | sample N074metaG_FD_83505 | JGI IMG/M metagenome (GOLD analysis project Ga0114949, IMG submission 83505) | Deep subsurface microbial communities from Kermadec Trench to uncover new lineages of life (NeLLi) - N074 metaG | ecosystem: Environmental > Aquatic > Marine > Ocean trench > Sediment | place...
GCGTCGCGCAACCTCGTTCCGAGGTCGCGCTCCTAGCTGGCCGAATCCTGCGGATTCGCTTTGCAGCGTCGCGCAACCTCGTTCCGAGGTCGCGCTCCTAGCTCTGGCACGCCCGGAGCGAGGCCGCTCTAGAAATTTCATCGGCGAGAGCGCCGACGGAGATGCCGAAGAAGATCGAATGGTTCCAGCGAAGGATCGTGTCGAAATTCGAGTAGACGAGAAAGGCGTCGTTTCGCTTTGCGGCGGGCAGTACGATCCTTCCGCGCATGTTCGCACTTGGCAGCGCACCCCCGTCGATCCGCACGACACCCGCTCCGCGCCAGTCCGAGAGGCTTCGCTTACCGACGAGCGCCCTTCGGTCGCCGCTCAGTGACGCCGGGATCTGTACCTCGCGGCCCCAGGTCTGCCCGCTGCGCCAGCCGGCACCCTTGAGATAGTTGGCGGCACTCGCGAGAGCATCGGGCAGACTGCTCCAGATGTCCTTGCGGCCGTCGCCGTCGTAGTCGACCGCGTAGTCGAGAAATGTCGTCGGCATCAGTTGCACCTGGCCCATTGCACCCGCCCACGAACCCTTCAGATCCGCTGGATTTTGGTGGCCCTCATCTACGATGCGTAAGGCGGCCAGCAGTTGTTTGCGAAACAAGGCTCCGCGGCGCTCGTCGTACGCGAGGGTCGCGAGCGCGTCGATCAGTGAATAGTCGCCCTGGTAATCGCCAAAGTTGGTCTCGAGCCCCCAGAGTGCAACGACGAATCGAGCCGGCACGCCGTATTCAGAGCTGACGCGTTGCAGCAGATTTCGGTGTTCCTTCAATAAGCGGCGCCCGCGTTGGATGCGGGTCTTGGTGAGCCGTCCGCCGATATATCCGCAAAAGTCTCCGGGCTCCTTGGGCTGACGGCGATCCAGTTCGATGACGGCGGGAATTCGCTCGACATTTTCAAGTGAAGCATCGAGGGTGGATTGTGAAATCCCGCTTTCTCTCGCTTCGACCGCGAGTGCTTCGAGCCAGAGCGAAAAATCCGACGAAGCGGCCTCAGCAGACTGCGCGACGAACAGCCCGATGAGAATCAGTGCGCTCATTGTTACCGAATACATCGATACGAGCCCCTTCGTTCGAATTGAGGAAAGCTATCGGCCCCCGCCGTCGTCCCAGAATGCGCGCATTTCAAAATAGGTGAACGACGCCGTCCACGCGATCAGCACCAGGCCCGTCAACGCTTCACTCCCGGCGAGCAGGCCCGACATGCCGATCGGGACGATATCGCCGTAACCGAGTGACGTGTACGTCGAAGCGGAGAAATAGAGAACCTCGGCAAAGCTCGGTTCTTCGATCGACAATTGAGCGATGCCTGCCGAAAGCAAAATCATCCAACCGATTGCAAACACGATGACCTCGAGAAAATGCGCACCCAACGCGGCGAGCACCGCGATCGCAACCCGGAATCGATGGCGCTTCAACCGCCTGACACCGTTCGATATGAGGCTCAGCATCTCGTAGTGGATGCCCACCGCGAGGATCACCAGAACGGCTGTGATGATGGCTCCAAACAACACCTAGATCGGCACCCCATTCTTGCGCGCTAGGGATTAGGTAGCTCGAAGTCCACGAGAACGGGAGGTCGGTGTTCGGAATTTTCCAAAACGCGTAGCGCAGCTTCGATCACCGCGTGCTGCCTCGCGGGATTCAACGGAATATCGAGTGGATAGCCGTGCTTGAAGGGGACGAAAAGCGCGCGCGGAGGTCGAACCCGCTTAGCGACGTTGCGCAGTAGTTGGATTGCGACGGTCGAAATTCCCCGTCGCTCCAGCTCTGCAGCTACCAGGCTCACGGCCTGGTTGCACATCGGTCAGACGGGAACCAGCAGTGCGACATTCACTTGTTTTTCGAGCAAGTGGCTGGCGATCTCCGGTGCGCTATCGCGAACCAGTCGTCCCGGAGCGGTGATCGACCCCATGAAGGAAATATGTTCGTCGCTGACCGACTGGATTCGCCCCGATTCAACGAGCTCTTGCACGCGATCGATCGGAAAGGCGAGGTTCGGATCCCGAACCATCCCCTCGTGGTCGAAGGAGTCGCTCCGATGGGTGTCGATCAGATCGTCGCTGGAGAAATCGCTTGGAATGCACCTGAAGCTCGAGTCTCCACCACGCACCGATTCGTCGAAGGCGCGTTGGTCCGGAGTGACGAATGCTGCGCTCGAAACGAGCGCGAGTCGGCACTCCGAGAGGGGTTTTTCGAGCGGCGCCCACGGAACGGGATCGATTTTCCGCCACCGGTAAGCGCGGAGATAGGTTCGATTGACCAGCGAAAACTCTTTGATCTCACCCATCGCGCAAACCTCCGATGAATCGAACCACCGACTCGAATCCCCGATTGCGCCGAGCGGAGCCGCGGGCCTCTAGCCTCCGCTGCTCTTGGGACCCGCAAAGTACCAGATCACGAAACCGAGCACCGGAAGTAGCAGCACGAGAACGATCCAGAGCGCCTGGCTTCGATTCGATTCGCTGCTCTGACAAGGAAATGGGGTCCGCGGCGCCGCATCGCGAATCCGAAGGATTCACCAGCCAGGAGCGCGACCCCGAAAGGGTCGAGCGACGCCGCATTGCGAATCCAAAGGATTCGCCAGCCAGGAGCGCGATCCCAAAAGGGGTCGAGCGACGCCGCCAAGTGAATCCGGAGGATTCACCGGCTAGCGGCCTCCCTCGCAGGCACCGGGGCGATATCGCTCGACATCTGGGTCGCTGCAGGCCGTACAGGCGTTGGAATAGGTCTTCCACTCGGTCGAATCGCAAGGGGTCGTCACGCAGCGAATTCCGGTATCGCGAAGACCGCACACCGGTAGGTAGTCCTGGGTGCAGATCGGGGAGCGGGGGTCCGCGCATTCGACCGCATCGGGAGGCGCGTCGGCTGCCAAAAGAGCGAGATGGGGAGGTCGACAAGCAACGGCCAGCCAAATCGCCGCCACCAGAGCAGCGACCAGAATCGAACGCGAAATCCGGGGCACTTCGACGCCTCCATCAAAAAGCGCGGCGAAATCCATTACCAGCCACCGATTAGCCTAACAGCTGGCGTCCCATCGATAATCGCTCGGCGGCTCAGAAAACAGCTCAAAGTCGCCCCGCGGGGTGAGTCAGCATGCCGCTGGGCTCGATCGGCGGTCTCGCGAACTCTCGCTGTGCGGAGCCAATCCGCGGTTCGCGAAGGCTTGGTGTTCGAGCGCGAGCGCTGCTACCTACGTCGTCAAATTCCAACTGGTTCCCCGAACCGCGAGGAGCCCAGAAAACCGCGCGGGCCTTTCCGCGTCTGGCCACAGCCGGTTGCCCGGCAGCCCATTCAGTCGAGGAGTAGTCGTCGTGCGCACTCGAAAAAATTTCAAAAAGAGCGAACCGACCGACACGGATAAATCCGAACCCCTCGCTGGGACCACCCGTATTCCGTTGGAATGGGACACGCCGATGTATCGGCTCGCCGTCAACCAGCTCGACCAGACGGCCGAGCAGATGAATCTGGATCCGAACATCTGGGAACGGCTGCGCACCCCACAGCGCGCACTCGTTACGTCTTTCCCGTTTCGCCGTGACGACTACCAGACTGTCGAAACGGTCTTTGCCTACCGGGTACAACACTTGCTCACGATGGGGCCGACCAAGGGCGGCATCCGCTACGACGAGGATGTCAATCTTGGAGAGGTGACGGCCCTTTCGATGTGGATGTCGTGGAAGTGCGCACTCATGAACCTGCCGTTCGGTGGTGCCAAGGGCGGCGTGCGAATCGATCCACACACGCTTTCGAGCGACGAACTCCAACGCCTGACGCGGCGCTACACGTCGGAGATCATCGAGGTGATCGGCCCGGACCGCGACATTCCGGCGCCTGATCTCGGCACCGATGAACGCGTAATGGCGTGGATCATGGACACCTATTCTCAACAGAAGGGCTACGCGGTTCCCGGGGTCGTAACCGGAAAACCGATCGATCTCATGCAGTCCGCGTTTCGCGACGTCGAACATTTCGCGAAGGAAAAGGGCGTCACACTGCGCACCGCCGCGATGATGCGAGGAATTTCACGCATCAAGAAAGCGAAGCACGTGAGAGGCGTATTCCCATAGGCGGCGGAGGAGCTACATATGGATCTCAAGTTGAAAGACCAGGTGGCAATCGTAACGGGCGGATCCCGCGGAATCGGACGGGCTGCCGTAGAAGCGCTGCTCCGAGAAGGTGCAAAGGTTGTCGTCTCATCCGTGCGGCCGGCATCGGTCGAGGCGGCCGTCAAGGAACTCACCGCACTCGGAACTGTCGAGGGAATCGCAGCCGACGTCACCGTCGAGGCGGACGTCGTTCGTCTGGTGGCCGAAACCGTCGACCGCTTTGGCGGCCTCGACATCATGGTCGCCAACGCGGGCATCGATGGTGGCTCCGTCAACCTGATCGACATGACGGTCGCGCAGTGGGATGAAATGATGGCCGTCCACTTGCGTGGCAGCTTCCTTTGCGGCCGCGAAGCCGCACGTGCGATGCGCAGCGGGGGCCGTAGCGGACGGATCGTGACGATCGGATCCTCTTCGGGTTTCGAGAGTGAAGAGGCAGGCGGTCACTACTGCACGGCAAAGTCGGGCATTCACGCCCTCACCCGCTCGATGGCTGTCGACTTTGCGCAGTGGGGAATCCGAGCCAACTGCGTGGCGCCGGGCTTGGTGCGCACCGACATGACGGCCAGCTACATCCCGCCCCCGGGTGAACCGCTCATCGGCTGCGGTGTAATGGATCGTGTCGGCGAGCCCGAGGAGCTGGGCAACGCAATCGTCTTTCTCGCATCGCAGAGCTGCGGCTTCATGACGGGTGAAACCCTCGTCGTCGATGGCGGTCAGCTCATCATCGCACCGGATCCCGCACCCGAGGCTGCCGCGAGCTGAGAGTCAGCCCAACGCACGAAGCTCCGCGCAGCCGCTCATTCAGCCAGGTAGGTCGCGCGGTAGGCCTCGGGCTTGATGAAATGCGACGCAACACGCGGAACCCAATCGGCGGTATCGGTCGTCAAGTGGGGGGTGTCGATGGCGCTGCCATTCCAGAGCCGGCCGATTGGATGGCTTTCACGAATCGAATTTCGATCTTGGAACCTGTCATCATGATTCCGACGAGATCTGCACTGTTGTTGTCGGGCGTTTGAGCAGGTCGCCGTAGAAGTCGTTGCCTTTGTCGTCGATCACGATGAAAGCGGGGAAGTCTTCGATCTCGATCCGCCAGATGGCCTCCATGCCGAGCTCCTCGTACTCCTGCACTTCGACCTTCTTGATGCTGTGGTCCGCGAGGCGCGCGGCTGGGCCACCGATCGATCCAAGGTAGAACCCGCCGTGCTTCTTGCAGGCGTCGCGCACTTGAACGGAGCGGTTTCCCTTGGCGAGCATCACCATGCTCCCACCGTGGTTCTGAAAGAGATCGACGTAGGAGTCCATCCGACCGGCCGTCGTTGGACCGAACGAGCCCGAGGCCCGACCTTTGGGCGTCTTTGCGGGGCCCGCGTAGTAGACCATGTGATCCTTGAAGTACTGCGGGAGTTCCCCGCCCGCGTCGAGAAGTTCCTTGAGCTTGGCGTGGGCGATGTCACGCGCGACCACCATCGGGCCGCTGAGAGAAAGCCGTGTTGAGACCGGATAGCGGCTGAGTTCAGCGAGAATTTCGGACATCGGCCGATGGAGATCGATCTTTATCACATCTCCGTCGAGGTCTTCGGGCGCAACCTCGGGCAGATATTTCGCGGGATTCTCCTCGAGCTGCTCGAGGAAGACGCCTTCCGAATTGATCTTGGCTTTGATCTGGCGGTCCGCAGAACACGACACACCGAGGCCGATGGGGCATGACGCGCCGTGGCGCGGCAGGCGAATCACGCGAACATCGTGCGCGAAGTACTTTCCACCAAATTGGGCGCCGATTCCTGTCTCGTTGCAGAGCTGATGGATCTGCTCTTCGAGCGCAGGGTCCCGAAAGGCACGGCCTCCTTCGTTTCCCGTTGTCGGTAGGTGATCGAGGTCGTGGGTACTCGCGAGCTTGACGGTCTTGAGCGTGAACTCTGCAGACGGGCCGCCGACTACGAGCGCGAGGTGATAGGGCGGACACGCGGACGTCCCGAGCGTTCGGATTTTTTCGGCCACGAAGTTCAGCAGCGATTCCGGATTCAGCAGCGCCTTGGTTTCCTGGTAGAGAAAAGTCTTGTTCGCCGAGCCACCCCCCTTGGCGATGAACAGCAACTCGTACTCGTCGCCGGGCTCCGCGTAGATCTCGATCTGCGCCGGTAGATTCGTACCCGTGTTCTTCTCCGTGTACATGTCGAGCGGCGCGAGCTGCGAGTAGCGCAAATTCCTGCGCTGGTAGATGTCGTAAATTCCTCGCGAAAGCTCTTCGGCGTCGTTGAACCCCGTGAAGACATTCTCGCCCTTGTGGGCAACGACGATCGCGGTCCCTGTGTCCTGGCAGCCCGGTAGCTCGCGACCCGCGGCAATGTTGGCATTGGTGAGCAATTCGAACGCCACGAAGCGATCGTTCGCGGAAGCATCCGGGTCGTCGAGAATTTTTCGCAGCTGGGCGAGGTGCCCGGAACGAAGCAGGTGCGACACGTCGTCGAACGCCGCGGCCGCAAGCTGCTGCAACGCCTCGGGTCCCACCTTTAGAATCCGTCGGCCGTCGATGTCGGCAACACTCAGGTGATTCGAAGCGTCATCGAGCCGCTTGTACTGCGTGTCGTCTTCACCGTGCTCGAAGATGGGTTGAAAGACGAATTCGGGCATGGCCAGTCTCTCCGCGAACCCCGGCGCTGGCTGCGCGGGGGATTACAGAACTATATCTCATTACGCGAAAGGGGTGGCCCGTCCGCTGATTCGGGATTAGCCGCGCCGCAACACCCTCGCTTCGCCGCTGCGAACCGTGAGGTGTTCCTGGTCGAAGAGTTCCATCAGCGGGACCGCGGTGCGGCGGCTGGTTCCGATCAGCGCCTTGTAATCGGGCGTTTCGAGACGCCCGTGCTCGCGGAGTCGGGCAACGACCTTCTCGCGAAGCTTGTCGACGGCCTCACGGTCGAACCAGAGATCGCCAGGCGCACCCACGAGATTCCCCGCGCGAACCAGATATGCGAGCAAGTTCCGCAGGTGGTCGGCATCGATACCGAGTCGCTTTCCCCAATCTTTCAGTGACGGCGGTTCGAGGCCCGCGCCTTGGGTTTCCGTAACGATGCGCGTCACGATCATCTGATCGGCGGCACTCAGCGTCGGCTGGTGATCGGGGAGTCGAGCAAGGTCACCTTCGACTGCGATCAGGCCCCGCTCCGAAAGCCGCGCGACGACCAGCTCAGCGGTGTCGCGCGCAACGTTCTCGGGCAGGCTTGCGCGTAGCGCACTCGTCGGCATGCCGGGCCGAATGGCTTCGGCGCGGTGATAGGTGTCGAGATTTTCGAGCAGGCGGCTTTCCAGATCCTCGAGCGTATCGCGGTAGAGCCAGCGCCGGTTTGCGGTCGATGCGATCTCGCGCTTGGCGACGAGTAGAGCCAGCGAATCGTCGAAGTCGGCCGTGGTGAGTCCAGCTTCGCGCCGGAGGACCTCACTCTCCACCCCGTCGAAACCACTCCGCTCGATCAACACAATGATTCGCTCCGTGGGCTCGCGCGTCGAGAGCCGCACCAGATCCCGCAGGACATCCGGATCGCTGCGGCGCCGGTGTGGCGGCGCCACATCGAGAATGATTCCACCACCCACCGTGCTTCCCGATGCCGCACTGCGCGAGAATCCCCTGGCGATGAAGCGATCGCCCGGAACGAGAGCCATCGCCTCTCCGTCGATGTGGATGCGCGCGAAGCCGGATCCACCGGGACGCAGCGGCTCATCACCCACCGGTGCGAGCCGCGCACGGCGCTTGGCGGTTCCGGTCAGGAATTCGATCGCTGCCTGGTCTTCGACCGGTGCCGCCACGGGTAACCACGTAACTTCTACATCCACACACAAAGTGGGTTCGAGAAGTCCCGGAGTAGAGACGACTTGACCGCGGGCGGCTTCTTCGAGTTCGACACCTTGAAGGTTGATCGCGCAGCGCAAACCAGGTGCACAGGTTTCGACCGACACGCCGTGACTCTGCAGACCGCGGATACGACATCGCCGACCCGATGGCTGAATCTCGACGTTGTCGCCGACCGAAAATGAATCGCCGATGAGGGTCCCGGTCACCACGCAGCCAAAACCCTTGGCGGAGAAGCTGCGGTCGATGCTCAAACGCGGAGGACCCGTGCGCGGCGTGCGCGGGCTGGCGTCGTCGATCGCGGCGCTGATTGCGTTGCGGAGTTCGTCGATGCCCTCTCCGGTCAGAGAAGAAACAGGAACCACGGGCATGCCGGCCAGCGATGTATCGGAGAGAAACGCACACACCTCGTCCCGAGCGAGTGCCGCGAGATCTGCTTCGGTGGAATCGATCTTGGTCAGCGCCACGACCCCCCGATTGATTCCCAGCAGTTCGCAAATGGCTACGTGTTCGCGAGTTTGGGGCATCACGCCTTCGTCGGCGGCAACGACGAGCAGCACGAGATCGATTCCCGTCACACCCGAGACCATGGTGCGAACGAGGCCCTCATGGCCGGGTACATCGATGACGCTCACTCGCCGCCCGCCGTCGAGATCGAGCGGCGCAAAACCCAAGCTGATGGTAATTCCCCGAGCCTGCTCCTCGGGAAGCCGGTCGGTTTCGACGCCGGTCAGCGCGCGTATCAGTGCCGTCTTTCCGTGATCGATGTGACCCGCGGTACCGAGGACCACCTGATGGTCAGCGGGGTCCAATTCGCTCGAATCCCAGATAGCTCTGCAGAGCAGCGGGAATCTCCACCGATCCATCGGCGCACTGGTGGTTCTCGAGGATCGCAACGATCGTGCGGGGAACAGCGATCGCGGTTCCATTCAGGGTATGGACGAGTTCGTTCTTCTTGGTGGCCGCGCGCCGAAAGCGCGTCTTGAGGCGCCGCGCCTGGTAGTCGGTGCAATTCGACGCGCTCGTAAGTTCGCCGTAATCGCCACCGTCTCCTCGCATCGGCATCCAACCTTCGATGTCAAATTTGCGATAGGCGGGCGCGCCGAGATCACTCGACGCGATGTCGATCACCCGATACGGAATTTCCAGCGCTTGGAGGATGCGCTCTTCGATCGCCACGAGTTCGTCGTGCATCGCCTCGGAATCTTCGGGGCGGACGATCACGAACATCTCGACCTTGCTGAATTGATGGACGCGATACAGGCCCTTGCTTTCACGACCGGCAGAGCCGGCCTCGGTCCGAAAACAGTGAGAGATCCCCGCCATGCGCAGCGGCAGATCGGCTTCGTCGAGCACCTCATCGGCGTGGATGCCGCCGAGCGTGATCTCCGAGGTCCCGATCAGATCCAGATCCGTACCCGTGATCGAGTAAATCTGGGTCTCGGCACCTCGCGGGCTAAACGCGAGGCCGTCAACGATTTCCCGGCGTGCGACATCGGGCGTCGCAAAGGGAACGAATCCCGCCTTCATCACGAAATCAAACGCCATGCGCTGGAGCGCCAACTCGAGCAGCACGGCCTCGTTCTTCAGGTAGTACCACTTCTGACCGGACACCTTGGCGCCAGCCTCGAAATCGAAGAGATCGAGCTTCTCGTTGAGCGCGACATGGTCGAGTGGTTGGAATTCGAATTTCCGAGGCTCCCCAAACCGGCGCAGTTCGCGAAAGTCCGCCTCTCCACCCTCGGGCGAATCCGGGTGGATAAGATTGGGGATCGGGAGCATCAGCGCCCGAAGCGTCTCTCGCTCGTCGGCGAGGCGCTGTTCGAGACCCGCGACGCCCTCTTTCAACCGCCGCCCTTCGGCAACGTGAGCGTCCCGCTCCGCGGGCTCTAGCTTGCCCTTGCCGCCGACCTGGTGCTCGTTTCGCCGTTGATTGAGACCGTTGAGTTCCGTCTGCGCCTCAGAGACACGCTGCTGGGCGGCGATCGCAGCATCGAGATCGGCGTCTACACGACGGCGCTTGCAGCTCGTGATGATCTCGTCGCGACGGGTTTCGAGTATTCGAGGATCGAGCATGATTTCAGAGAGAAGCACAATGTCACGCCCGCGGGCAAGGCCCGAGGCCCCGCAGCCTTTCGATCACGGAGTTGCTGCTATTGGCCGGCTGAGCGGAATCCACAACCGCTCAGCAGAACGCCGGCCGAGCGGAACGCGAGAGCAAGCTGAGCAGAATGCTCAGCCGCTCAGCCGCCGAAGAACATTCCCACGGATCGGCGCGCCAAGTCCAGAACATCGAGTTTGCCGAAGAAGAGCGTCGGCACGCTGTTGGGGAACAAGCCGAGTGTGATCACCGCCAGCGCACAGAAAACCAGAACTGCACCCTCGCCTGTCGAAATCTCGGTCTGATGGGGTTCTTCGCCGGGTTCGCTCATGTACATCAGAACCGGGATGCGGAGGTAGTAGTAGACGGAAACGACAGTCATGAACACGCCAATGATCAGCAGCCATATATCACCCGCGTTCACGGCGGCCATGAAGATATTGAACTTTCCCATGAAGCCCGCTGTGCCCGGAATGCCCGCAAGCGAGAGCATGAAGAGCGTCATCAGCGCGGCCAGAATGGGGCGCTCGCGTGCGAGGCCCGCGAACGACGCAATCCGCTCGCAGTCATTGCCGCGATTCGCGAGCGCAACCACCACCCCGAACGCGCCCAGATTCATGAACGTGTAGGCGATCAGGTAGAAGATCATCGCCGAGTAACCCTGAAGCGTTCCGGTCACGAGCCCGATCATCAGATAGCCAGCGTGCGCGATGCTCGAATAAGCGAGCATGCGTTTGACGTTGTCCTGGATGACGGCCATCACGTTTCCGACCACAATCGTGAGTGCGGACAGCACCCAGAAGATCTTCTCGAGCGATTCGTCCAGCGGATCGAATGCCATCCCGAGCAAGCGGATCAGCGTTGCAAATGCCGCAAGCTTCACCGTCACCGACATGAAGGCCGTGACTGCAGAGGGCGCACCCTCGTAGACGTCGGGTGTCCATTGGTGGAAGGGCACCATCGACACCTTGAACGCGAAGCCCACCACGACGAGGCCGAGGCCGACCAGCGCCATCGGATTCTCGACATCGAATCCAGCGCGAATCGCTTCGAAGGAAGTAGCGCCGGACACACCGTACAAGAGCGCCATCCCGTAGAGCAGAATTGCACTCGCAAAGGATCCAATCAGGAAATACTTGAGCGCTGACTCATTGCTCCGCAGTTTGCGCCGGTCGAATCCGGCGAGCACGTAGATGGGAATGCTCATCAGCTCGAGCCCCAGAAAAACAGCCATCAAATCCACAGCTGCAACCATCAGCATCATGCCGGAAACGGAGAGCATGATGAGCGCGTAGTACTCGCCGTGGTTGATCCGAAGCTCCGAGAGATAGGCGATGGAGAGCGCGCAAGAGAGCAGCGCAGAAAGTGCCACCACTGCGATGATGAGCGAAGAAAAGGAATCGAGCTGATACATCGGATTGTCTGGATTGAAGACTTGCACGCCGCCGCCTGCGAACGCGAAAGCCGAAAACCAAAGCGCCAGCGCGAGGAAGACGATCGCCGTGGCCGCCAGTACCGTCCCGATGAAAGGTTCCGTGACTTTCCGACCGAGCACGGTATCCGCGCGCGAGAGCAGGACTTCTCCCATCAAGATCGCCATCGCTCCGATCGCCACCAGGATGATCGGCATCAGGGCCGAGGGATTGAGATCCGGCAGATGAATCACAGGCTCTCCTCGACTTCGCTTGGGATTGCGGGTTCGGGTGCGGAATCGCCTTTTCGTTCGGCTTCGCGCGCAGGCACGGGTTCGCGTTCAGCATTCGAGTCGGGCGGAGAATCGGCCTCGGTCACGGGCTCCACTTCGACATCCGCACCGATGACGCCACCGCGCGCCTCCAGTTTGCGAATCAGTTCGATCACCGACGGCTCGATCCGACGCAGAAGCGGATTCGGATAGACACCGATCCAGATGATCGGAATCACCATCGCCATCATCACGATCTTCTCGCGTAACCCGAGATCGATCAGGCCGCGATTTTCAGGGTTATCAACGGGTCCAAAAACGACACGCCGGTACATCCAGAGCATGTACGCCGCGGAGAGCACGACGCCGGAAGTCGCGAAGATCGCAAAGATGGGAGCCGCCAGGAACACGCCCACCAAGATCAGGAACTCACCCACGAAACCGTTGAGCATGGGCAGGCCGATGCTCGACATCGTGACGATCCCGAAACACGCCGCGAAGACAGGCATCGGCCGCGCGATACCGCCAAAATCCCCGATCTCCCGGGTATGGCGACGCTCGTAGAGCATCCCTACCAAGATGAAGAGTGCGCCGGTCGAAAGACCGTGGTTGATCATCTGCAGCACACCACCGGTGAGTCCGTGAACATTCAGTGCAAAGATTCCGAGCATCACGAAACCGAGATGGGCGACGGATGAATATGCGACGAGTTTCTTGATGTCCGACTGCACCATCGCGACCAGCGAACCGTAAATGATCCCAATGACCGACAGCGTCATGATCGCGGGCGTGAAATCGACCGCCGCAACCGGGAAGAGCGGGATCGCAAAGCGCAGGAATCCGTAGATCCCCATCTTCAACAAAACGCCCGCCAGCACAACGGAACCCGCGGTGGGCGCTTCCACGTGGGCGTCCGGAAGCCAGGTGTGCAGTGGAACCATCGGCACCTTGATCGCGAACGCGAGCGCAAACGCTAGAAACAGCCACGTCTGGGTTTGCCACCAGATTCCGTCCACCGGCACGATCGTCTGCAGCAGCCCGCCCGCCGCTGCGCCGGGCGGCGCCACGAGATCGAAGTCGAGCACGCCGGTCTGCTCGAAACCCAGGTAGTAGAGGACGAGCATCGCCAGCAGCATCAGCAGCGACCCCACCATTGTAAACAGGAAAAATTTGATCGCCGCGTAGACGCGTCGCGGTCCGCCCCAGATTCCGATGATGAAATACATGGGAACCAGCATCACTTCCCAGAACACATAGAACTGGAAGAGGTTCAGCGACACGAACGCGCCAAGCATCCCTGTTTCGAGGCCAAGCATGAAGAAGAGGTAGCTGCGCAGTGACTTTGACACGTCGTTCCAGGATGCCAATAAGACAATCGGCATGAGAAACGTCGTGAGAAGCACCAGCAACAGACTGATGCCATCGATTCCGACGAAATAGTGGATGCCGTATTCGGGTATCCAGGAAACGTGTTCCACCAGTTGGAAATCAGTCTCGAGCGGGTCGAAGAGCGCGAACATGCGCAGCGACAACAGGAAGGTGAGAATGCTGCTGGCCAACGCGATCGGCTTCCAGAGTGTCCCGGGCAGCCCATTCACACCGAGAAGCGATGCGAAGATACTCGTCCCCATCAATCCCAGGGCGGTCAACAGTGGGAAGAAGGTGATGATGCTCAGCAGGTATTGATCGAATTCGCCCATCCCGCGCTACCTCAGCAAATAGCCCACGATCGCCACTGCACCGACGATCATGAAGAAGACATAACTCTGGGTGAGACCCGATTGCGCGTACTTCAGGCCATCGGCTGCGATCGCGCGAACTCCGCGCGCCAAGCCGTTGACTCCGATCCCGTCGATTATTCGCGAATCGATGACCCGGTAGAGCACGCGATCCGAAACCACTACGAGAGGGCGCACGATGACCGCGTCGTAGAACTCGTCGACGTAGTATTTGTTGTGCAACGTCCGGTAGATCCCTGTGAGATGCGCGGCAAGCCAACCGGGCACGCCGGGCTTTCGGATGTACAACAACCAGGCCAGTCCGGTTCCAGCCAGCGCAATTCCGACCGCCCCAGCCGCCATCCAGAGTTCCGTACTGTGCTTGATCAGATGGGGCTCTGCGGCGACCAGCGCTGGCTCTAGGAAGTTGGCCAGGCTGTTCGATTCCTCGATGCCGATGATGTCACCCCATACCTGGGGAAGCCCCGCGAGCCCCGCGAACACGGAGAAGAACGCGAGCACCCAGAGAGGATTCAGCACGAAACCGTTCGGATCCTCGATCTGGTTGCGTACGTCGTTGGCCGCGCGGGATTCACCACAAAACGTGAGGTACCAGAGGCGGAACATGTAGAAGGCGGTCAGCCCCGCGGTCACCATGCCGATCCCGTAGAGCCACATATGGCCCGGTACGTGGGATACCCAGGCGGCGACGAGAATTTCATCTTTGGAGAAGAATCCCGAGAACGGCGGGAAGCCCGCGATCGCATAGACGCCCGCGAAGAACACCCAGCGGGTCATCCGGAGTCGATGCCAGAGGCCGCCCATCTTCTGCATGTCCTGCTCGTGGTGCATGGCGAGGATGACCGCGCCAGCCCCGAGAAAGAGCAGCGCCTTGAAGAAGGCGTGCGTGCCGAGGTGGAAAATCGCCGCCGAATAACCACCACAACCAGCGGCAAGAAACATGTATCCGAGCTGGCTCACCGTCGAATAGGCGAGCACCTTCTTGATGTCGTTCTGCGTTATCGCAATGGTGGCCGCCACCAACGCGGTGATCGCCCCCGTCCACGCGATGATCGCAGAGACTTCGGGCGCGGCTGCGTAGAGGAAACTCAGGCGGCAGACCATGTAGACGCCCGCGGTCACCATCGTGGCTGCGTGAATCAGTGCGGAGACCGGAGTCGGGCCCGCCATGGCATCGGGCAACCATACGTAGAGCGGAATCTGGGCGGACTTCCCGCAAGCTCCGAGGAAGAAACACAGCGCGATCACATTCACCAGCTGCCACTCGGGGCCGAAAGGCATCCACGCTGGCACGGCGACGGTCATCCCCACGATGCCATCGAAATGTTCCTCAATGCCCGCGAAGGAGATCGCCGGGTGTCCGATCTCTGAAAGCGCTTTGAACAGCAACAAGATCCCAATCAGGAAACCGAAGTCGCCGATGCGGTTGACGATGAACGCCTTGCTTCCGCAGTAGGCGTTCCAGTTGTCGCTGTACCAGAAACCGATCAACAGGTAGGAGCAGAGGCCGACACCCTCCCAGCCGAGAAACATCAACACGAGATTGTCGGCCAATACCAACACCAGCATCGAGAAGGTGAAGAGATTCAGGTAACAGAAGAATCGCTGGATGCCCTGGTCGTCGCGATGATCCTCCTCCATGTATCCAATTGAGTAGATGTGAATCATCGAACCGACGAAGGTGACGATCAGGATCATTACGGCGGAGAGCGGATCGAGTCGAAATGAGACTTCGGCGCTGATCGCGCTCGAGCCGATCCCCGCGCCGATCCAGGTATAGACGTCGTCGATGAGCACTCTCGAATCCGTGGGAAGCGCCAACAAATCGCGGAACGCGATACACGCGATCACGAATGAAGTCAGGACCGCCGCGCATGAAATAATCGCGGCCAGCCGGGGTTGCATCGGGCGGCGCAACACGCCGATCGATATCCCGTGATAGACCGCGACCAAAAGTGGCAGCAAGGGAATCCAGTGGAGCAGATCGCTCTCTACGCCGGCGGCTACCATTTGAGTAAATTGACCTCTTCCACGTTCATGGAATCCCGGTTGCGAAACATCGAGAGCAGGATTCCCAGCCCGACCGCCACTTCGGCTGCTGCCACCGCAATGACGATCAGCACGAAGATTTGCCCATCGACCGCTGGCGCCCCTTCGGCCTGGGACCAGATGCGGTTGAAGCCCACGAACGCCAGGTTCGAAGCATTGAGCATCAGCTCGATCGACATCAGTATCGCGATCAGATTCCGACGCGTTGCAACGCCGAGCACGCCAATCGTGAAGAGAATGGCCGACAAGCCGATGACATGATCCAAGGGCAGCATCAGTCGATCTTCCGTTTGGCGAGAATCAACGCACCCACGATCGCCGCGAGCAGCAGCAAAGACGTCATCTCGACGAGCAACACGTAGTCGGTATAGAGCGCGATCCCCAGCTGGCGATAGCCACCGAAACCCTCGGGAACCGCTTCGGGTTGCGCGGTGAGCAGTGGATCCTGTCCGAGCGCAATCAGAACCTGGGAAAGAATCGCGACCCCCGCGATCACGAAGGCGATCTTTGCGAATCGCAGCTTTCCGGGCGGAAGCTCGTCGGTCGAGAGGTTCAGCAACATCACGACGAAGAGGAAGACCACCACGATCGCGCCGCCGTAGACCATGATCTGAAGGGCGGAAACCAGATAGGCTTCGAGCAGCAGATAAATCGCACCGAGCGAGATCATCGTCACGACGAGACTCATCGCCGAGGCCACCATGTTTCGAGTGTTCAGCACCATTCCCAACGCCGAAACCACTGCGAGGATTCCAAATAGGTAGAAGAGGATCGTTTCGACCGTCATCGCTCGATCATCCGTTCACCAACAGAAGAACCAGGCCCGTCACGAAGATGTTCGCGATCGAAAGCGGCAGCAGAATCTTCCAGCACAAGCTCATCACCTGGTCGTAGCGGAAGCGCGGCAGCGACCAACGCAGCAGCATCTGCACCCAGATCATGAAGAAGACTTTAAGCATGAACATCGAGAAGTGGATCAGCATGCAGAGGCCGGTCGCGAAACCAACGCCCATGAAAGTCGAAATCAAATCGATGATTTCAGCAGTGGACCACCACGGAAACGTCCAGCCGCCGAGAAAGATCGTCGCGGTCAGCGCGGCGATGATGATGATTCCGATGAACTCCGACATGAAGAACAGACCAAAGCGCATCCCCGAATATTCGAGGTGGTAGCCCGCGATGATCTCGGACTCTCCCTCGGGGATGTCGAACGGCGGGCGTTTATTTTCCGCCATGATCGCGGTCAAGAACATCAGGAAACCAAGCGGCTGATAGAAAATCCCCCAGGCCGGAAGGCGGAGATGTTCAATCAACCACCCATCCATGCCGAAGTACAGATTCAGGAAACCGAAGATTCGGAATGAACTGTCTTGCGCGAGCGCCATGTCGGTCAGCCGGAGCGTCTCGAACACCATGAAGACGCCCACGACGGTCAGACCCATCACGACCTCGTAAGAGATCATCTGGGCCGAAGCGCGCAGTCCACCGAGCATCGACCAGTTGTTGTTGCTCGACCAACCCGCGAGGATCGTCCCGTAGGCGGCGATCGATCCGATCACGAAGATGTAGAGCAGGCCCCAGTCGATGTCCGCACCGACGAGGCTGATCGTGGTATCGCCGAATTGATAAACGCCCCCGTAGGGGATCACCACAAACGCGATGATCGCGGGCACTGCGGCAATCAGCGGACTCAGCAGGTGCATCACGCGGTTCGCGCCGTCGGGTACCACGTCTTCTTTGGTCATCAACTTGATCACGTCTGCGGCGGGATGCAGCAGACCCAACAACGTGATTCCGCCCAGGTCCGCGCGATTGGCGCCGATTCGATCCTGCATGACCGCGCTCTGCTTGCGCTCGATCCAGGTAATCACGGGAGCGATTCCTACCACCATCACGATGATAATGAAGAGCACCTTGATGATGGGTTCGATCGGCATCTAGCGCTCCGTTCCCGAAGCTGCGGAACCCGCGAGCACACGGCCTTCATCGCCGACTGAATCGAGGTCGATCCCTGCGAATGCGGGAATCGCGGCCGCGAGATCGCGTGCGACCTGGCGTGCGTCATAGCTTCCGTCGAAACCCTCGAGACCGAGCGCGGCCCCGAGCTTCGCGATCACTTCTCCGTCCGAGTACGCCTCCCAGTTCGATTCCACAGCGGGAACGGCGCGCTGAACGCGGCGCGCCTCGTTGACGAAGTTGCCGAGCTTCTCGGCCGCGTGGCGCACTGGGACGATCACATTCGCAACACGCTGCATTTCGGACGCCTGCGTGTCGAGTAAAATCACCGTATCCAGATTGGCGAGCGGCTCTTCGTTGTCGAGCAGTCCTTCTTGCAGCACGTCGTGTCCGAGCGCAATCACGGCGTCGACCGCACCACTCGTGATGCGATCCACGACCGTGCGCGCGTCGCCGAACCCGATTTCGCGCGCGCCGGTGGCGTTCGAGGCCTTCTCTGCCTTGATGAGCAGGTCATCCGCCTTGCCACGCACGACCGCGACGCCGAATGTCTCCGAGCCCAACGCCGCAAGAAAGCGCTTAAAGGTGAAGAGATCCTCGTTGCTGGCGTGGGCGGACGCGAGCCCCGCGATCACCCCAGCACCCTTCGCCTCGATCAGACGGCGCAGACGATCTGCAGCGACTTCGATCGCGCGGTCGAGTCCGACGGGTTCGAGCTGGCCCGAATCATTGCGCACTTCACATTCGCGCAGGCGGTTCGGCGCTGCGATTTCGCTGTAGCTCATCCGACCTGCGTCGCAGATCCAGGTGTCGTTCACTGCGTCGTTGCGTCGCGGCAGATAGCGGTAGACCTTGTTGTTCGCGACGCCGAGGTGAATGTTGCAGCCATTAGAACAACCCGTGCAGATTCCGGGTACATCTTCGAGGAACCAGACCCGGATCTTGAAGCGAAAGTCCTTCGTGGTGAGCGCTCCGACCGGGCAGATGTCCGAGACGTTCATCGAATAGTCGTTATCGAGCGGCGTTCCGGGGAAGGTTTCGATCACGGAGTGATCGCCGCGGTTGAAGATCGAAAGTTCGCCGGTCTTCGGAATTTCGCGGCAGAAACGCACACAGCGGCGACACAGGATGCAGCGCTCCTGATCGAAGACGATCGTCGGCCCGAGGTCGACGTTCTTTTTGAGCGCGCGGCGCGGCTCCTTGGAGCGCGATTCCTTCACGCCAAAATCGAACGAGTAATCCTGCAGCTTGCACTCCCCGGCCTGGTCGCAGATCGGGCAATCGAGGGGGTGATTGATCAGCAACAGCTCCATCACGCCTTCGCGCGCTTCTTTCACCCGCTCGTTCTGGGTGTGCACCACCATGCCGTCGCGAACCGGCGTGTCGCAGGCGATTTGAAGCTTCGGAATGCCCTCCACTTCCACCTGGCACAGCCGGCACGATCCGTCGATGCTGAGCTTCGGATGCCAGCAGTAATGCGGAACATCGACACCGTTCATCAGCAGACCCGCGTCGTCGAGCGCCTGAAGGATGGTGCGTCCCTCGGCGGCCTCGATCTCCCTTCCGTCGATCGTAATCGTCGGCATCAGAGTTCAAAGCTCTCGGGAAACGGACACTTCTGCTGCCTGACGTGCTCGACGAAGTCGTCGCGGAAATGGCGCAGCAAACCCTGGATGGGCCACGCGGCGGCATCTGCAAACGCACAGATCGTTTTCGCTTCCATCTTGCCCGCAACGTCGAGCAGAACCTCGAGATCTTCGTCTTCGCCGGCTCCGCGTTCGATCCGATCGACGATTTTGTTCATCCAGCCTGTGCCCTCTCGACATTGAGTGCACTGGCCGCACGACTCGTCGCGGAAGAAATACGAGATCACGCTCGCAACCCGAACCATGCAGGTGGTCTCGTCCATGACCATGACGCCGCCGGTTCCAAGCATGGTTTTTTGCTCGCGCAAGAACTCGTTCGCCATTGGCACGTCGAGTTGCCCGGCCGGAAGAATCGGCATCGACATACCGCCGGGGATGACGCCCTTTACCTTGCGCCCACCCGGCACCCCGCCCGCATGCTCAAACACAATCTCCGAAAGCGGCGTTCCGAGCGGCAACTCGTAGAGGCCGGGGCGTACCACATGGCCCGATACACCAAATATTGTCGTTCCAGGGCTCTTCTCGGTCCCGAACGAGCGAAACCAGTCGGCGCCCTTTTCGACGATGTGCGGTACATGCGAGAACGTTTCCACGTTGTTGACGGTCGTCGGCATTCCGAACGCGCCGTACTCTGCGGGAAACGGCGGCTTCTTGCGCGGTTGGCCCTTCTTACCCTCGAGCGATTCGAGCAGTCCCGTCTCCTCGCCGCAGATGTAGGCACCCGCACCGCGTGTTACGCGGACGTCGTGGTGAAAACCCGTACCCATCACATTGTCGCCGAGGTAACCCTTCGCGTAGGCCTCGGCGACCGCACGCTCCACCTGGTCGGCGGGGAACGCGTATTCACCGCGGATGTAGATGAAGGTCACCGATGCCCCCGTCGCCCATGCAGCGATCAGGATGCCCTCGAGCATCTGATGCGCGCCGCGCTCGAGCAGAATCCGATCCTTGTACGATCCGGGCTCGGACTCGTCGGCGTTACAGACCAGATATTTGGGGCGCTCGTCGTCTTTGGGCATGAACGACCACTTCATGCCCGCCGAAAAACCCGCACCACCGCGCCCCTGCAGGCCCGCGGTCTTCACGAGCTCGATCACGTCTTCGGGAGACATCTCGCGCAGGGCCTTGCGCGCGGCCTGGTAGCCGCCGACGCGCTCGTAGCCCTCGATGGATGGATAGTCGGCCTCGCCGAAATGCTCGGTGAGATAACTGGTCACATAGGGAGTTTCGAGCACAGCGGGACCTCTAATCGCCGAGCGAATCGAGGATGCGCTTCGCCTTATCGACGTCGAGATCCTCGTGATATTGGCCGTCGACCCGCATCATCGGCGCATAACCACACGCGCCCAGACACTCTTCGTGGCCGAGGAAGATGCGGCCGTCGGGAGTTTCCCCGGGAGCCTTTATACCGAGATGTGATTCCAACTGATGGAGCAAGCCGCGCGCGCCACGCAGCGAACAGGGCAGGTTCGTGCAGACGTAGACGTGGTGCTTGGCTTGGGGTGAATCGAAGAACATGTTGTAGAAACTGAGAACTTCCATCACCTCGATGGGGAGGATCTCGAAAATTTCAGCGAGTTCGACCGTGGACTCTTTCCCAACGTGACCGTGTTCTTCCTGAACGAGGTGCAATGCCGGGAGCAGCGCTCCTCTCTTCTGGGGATACTGTGCGATGGCCACGTCGATCTTCGAGCGCGTCTGCTCGGAGATCACCATTCGAGGCCCCCCTTCATCCACTCGTAGATGAGGCCGACTGCGAGCGGGATGGTGAATACGAACATTGCGCCGAAACCAAACCAGCTGAGTTCCTGAAAGACGGCACCCCACGGATAAAAGAAAATCGCCTCGACATCGAAAACGATGAACAGGATCGCGACCATGTAGAACTTGACCGCGTAACGGCGTCGCGGGCTGACGATCTGTGATTCGCCGCACTCGAACGGTTCTTGTTTTTCATCGAATTTACGGCGCGGCCCGAGCAGCAGATGGATACCGAGCATCGCGCCCGCGATCACCATCCCCACGACGAGGACCACCAAAACGCCGGTGTACTCGGCGAGCATGGTTCGCGTCCTCCGAGCGCGTTAAAAGATGTGGGAACTAGTTGAACTACCTACGAAAACCGCGCGGAAGGTAACGGGGTGCCCCTGGGGCGTCAAGAATTTCGACGACTCGAAATGGCGTTCTAGCGGGTGATATGATGTGTGCCGTGAGCATCCCGATCGCAGTCCTCGGTGCCGGTAGCTTTGGAACCTGTCTCGCAGTTCTCTGTGCGAGAGAGCACGACGTCACGATCTGGGCGCGGGACCCAGAACTTGCGGAAAGCATCAATCGCGACCGCAAAAACCCCCGTTATCTGTCGGATCTCGAACTTTCCCCGAACGTGCGCGCAACCCCTGACCTGTCAGAAGCACTGAGGGACCGCGAACTGGTGATCTGCGCGATCCCGAGTCAGTTCGTACGGGATGTGATGACGCGAGCGAACCGCGACCTGGCCGAAAGCAGCATCCTGATCTCGACCGCCAAGGGAATCGAGAACGAAACCTGCATGTTGATGGACGAGGTGTTCCGAGATGTGCTCGACCCCGTCCACCATCCGCGCCTGACCTTCCTTTCGGGCCCTTCGTTCGCCCGCGAGGTCGCCGACGGGCAGCCCACCGCGGTCACCGTGGCCTGCCGCAACGAGGCCTACGCGGTTTCCGTCCAAGAGTCGCTCTCTCATCCGGAATTTCGCTGCTACACGGGTGCCGACGTCGTCGGGGTCCAGCTCGGTGGCGCACTCAAGAACGTGATCGCGATCGCTGTCGGGATCTGCGATGGGCTCGGCTTCGGGATGAACGCGAGGGCGGCCGTGATGACGCGGGGGCTGCGGGAAATCACCCGCTTGGGTGTCGCGATGGGCGCCGATTCAGAGACCTTCCTCGGCCTCGCGGGCACGGGCGATCTCTGGCTGACCTGTACGGGAGACCTTTCGCGCAACCGGCGCGTCGGGCTCGCGCTGGGGCGAGGGGAAAGCCTCGCAGACATCGTCAACGGGATGAGCGAGGTGGCGGAAGGCGTCCAGACGACCGGGGCGGCCTGCGAACTCGCGCGCCGCCACGGTGTCGAGCTCCCGATTGCATCGATGGTCGATGAGCTTATTCGAGGGAAAATCACCCCGAATGAGGGTGTGCGTCGGCTGATGGCCCGCCAGTTGCGCAGCGAAAAAGAATAGAGAACGCGTTCGCATAACTTTGATCGCGCTTCTAACACCCTATTCGTAAATGATAATTGGGACGATCCGCCAAAATCGGGCAGTTGGCGGGCCCGCCCGGTAGCGCTAGATTCTCAGCGAAAACGAAAATCGTTTTCAATTAGAGGAACGCAGCACCCAGGGCGATCTACCCCGAACCCGACTGCCCCGAGAAGCATTTCAACCAACAGGGACCATGGCTCTTCCGACCGAACCCCCCAAACCCGCGGATAGGAACGACGCGGGCGTGCCCCTCTCCTCGCTGGCCCCGGGCCGCCGAGCCACGGTGGTGCACGTCGACGCGTCCACGCCCGAAGGCCAGCGCCTGCAGGAACTCGGCTTCCTGCCCGAGACCGAAATCCGTGTCGTCCGGCGGGCACCGCTCGGCGACCCGATCGCCTTCTTGCTGCGCGGAGCCCAGATCTGCTTGCGGCGCTCAGAGGCCGCGCGGATCCGCGTACGCGAAGCCGAACCCGATCCCGATCCCGGTTCGGGTTCGGGTTCGGGTTCGGGTTCGGGTTCGAAAGCTTGAGCACGACCGCGGCAATCGCTCCGCTGCGGCTGGGTCTCGTTGGCAGCCCCAACTCCGGCAAGACCACCTTGTTCAATGCGCTGACAGGCCTGCGCGCGAAGGTCGGCAACTACCCGGGTGTGACCGTCGAGCGGCGAGAGGGCTCGGCGAATTTCGATGGGCGTCAGTCGGTGGTCATCGATCTGCCGGGGACCTACAGCCTCTCGCCCATCAGCCCAGACGAAGAAGTCGTGGTCCGCGTACTCGACGGCGAACTCAGTGACGCACCCGAGGCACTCGCGGTCGTCGCCGACGCCTGTACGCTCGAGCGCTCACTGCTGATGCTCGCTCAGATCCTGCGACGCGAAATACCCACCTGCCTCGTGCTCACCATGACCGACGAATTTCAGAGGCGGGGCGGCCAGATCGACATCCCACGGCTCGAGCGGGCTCTCGGCATTCCAGTTCTCCCCGTAGTGGGCCACCGTGGCATCGGAATTCCACAGCTGCGACGGCTACTCGCCAAGCCCGAAGACTGGAGCCGCCCACACCTGATGCCGCCGGAGGAGATCCACGCCCGGGCGGGCTGGGTCGAATCGATCCTCGAAAACGTGCTGACGCGCCGCCCCGGAAGCAGCCGTAAGAGCGACGCCGCGGATCGAATCGTCCTCCACCCGGTGATCGGCCCACTGCTCTTCGCAGCGGTGATGGTCACCTTCTTCCAGCTGATCTTCGCCTGGGCGCAGCCCGCGATGGATTTCATCGACGCAGGCGTCGCGCTGCTCGGCAAGACCGTGCACGCCCAGCTACCGGCCGGGCTGTTCACTGATTTTCTCGCGGACGGGCTGATCGCAGGGGTCGGCTCGGTGATCATTTTCCTGCCGCAGATCCTGCTGCTGTTCACACTGCTCTACCTACTCGAAGACATTGGCTACATGGCGCGCGCGGCGTTCGTCATCGACCGCGTGATGGCGAAGGTGGGCCTCGAGGGCCGCGCTTTCGTCTCGCTGCTCTCGTCCTACGCATGCGCGGTGCCTGGCATCATGGCCACACGCACGATTCCGTCGCCGCGCCATCGATTGGTCACAATCCTCGTCGCACCGTTGATGACCTGCTCGGCGCGGCTTCCCGTCTACGCGCTCTTGATTGGAGCCTTCGTGCCCGCCGTTCGGGTCGCCGGCCCGTTCGGCCTGCAGGGACTCGTTCTACTCGGACTCTATCTCGCGGGCTCACTAACGGCGCTGTTGGTGGCATCGGTGCTGACCCGAACCGTGCTGCGCGAAGACGCGATGCCCTTCTACATGGAACTTCCCCCTTATCGAATGCCAACCGCTCGGCTGCTCGCATCCCAGGTCGGGAGGAGTGCTTGGGCTTTCTTGCGCCGCGCGGGCACGATCATCCTCGCCGTCTCGATCGTCTTGTGGTGTCTGCTCACCTTCCCGCGGCAACCGGCGCCGGTCGGTGCGAGCCCCGAAGAGGCGAGTCGCTACGCGATCGAACACAGCTTTGCGGGAAGAGCCGGGCACGCGATCGAGCCGCTCATCGAACCGCTGGGTTTCGATTGGAAGATCGGGATCGGGCTGATCGCGAGCCTCGCTGCGCGCGAAGTCATCGTCTCGACGCTGGCCCAGATCTACGCCGCATCCGACCAGGACACCTCACTGCGCGCGTCCATCCAGAACGACATCGACCCGCGAACCGGAGAGAAGACCTTCGATCCAGCGACCGTGGCATCCCTGCTGGTCTTCTTCGTGTTTGCGCTCCAGTGCATGTCGACCCTCGCGATCATGCGGCGCGAGACCAACTCCTGGCGCTGGCCGGTCTTCGCGTTCAGCTACCTGCTCGCGCTCGCCTACGGTGCGAGCTTCGCCACACACCACATCGTCGAGAGTCTGCTTCGTTGAGCGCAGCGTGCATCCGCGCGGCGGCCGAAATCGGCGTGGGGTAGCCTTAGGCGGATGATGCGCAGAACATCCATCGCACTCGCAGCACTCGTCGTCTGCACGGCTGCGCTCGCGGGCTGCATGACGACGAAGCAGACCATCATCAACAAGAAGGCCATTACGGTCCAGCTCGTCTCCAGGCGCGGCGATAGCGTGGAGTTGAACCACCCGATCACCCTTGCACCCGTGCGTCTCTCTCACATTCTCGCTCGGATCGACATTCGACTTTCCGTCAAAGAGGGGCAGCAGCGCGCACCCGCATTTCACCTCGACTCCATCGATGCGATCTCTCAAGGACTCGCCCAGGGCTTGAGAGAGGCCGCCCCCAACCAGCGCGTGATCGTTTACTCGACTCGACGGGAAAAGCGCTTCGGGATCTTCGACACGAACTACCTGACGAGCTTCGTCGCCTACGCCCACGGGGATTATCTCTTCCTGCATCTCTCGCGATCGGACTGGGAGATTCCGCCTCGGAAGCAAGATCGCCTACCCGAACCGAAGATCGGAAAATTCCCGACCAAGTTTCGCATCCTCCCCGGCAAAGCGATGAAAATGGTCGACGAGCAGTCGCTCGCGATCGGATGGAGCGATCCAGTCTTCCAGAGACCCTCTCGAACGCGGATGACGCCGAGCGGTCAAATGGTCCGGAAGACCATCTTGATGGAGAGCAACGAACCCGACAACGTAGAGTCAGGGGAGGCTTCGGGATCGGATACCCGCGGAGCGAGACCAATCGACGCCCAGTCCATTCCCACCGGGATTCCTCCCAAAATCTTGCGCGAACTCGCAGACCTCGAAGAGAAAAGGCAGCGGGGAGAAATCAGCGAGTACGACTACGAGAAGCAGCGAAACAAGATTCTCGCCCCCGATCCCACCGCCGAATCCAACTAGGGCTCCGGAAGCGCGGCTTTCCGGTCACGGAGAGCGCGACCCTCTACCCAGAAAAAAGCGCGGCGCCATCCAAGGGAAGAGCAGCACGCTTCAGTGGAAGGGCGATGCCATTCGAGAGACGGGTGGTGCCATTCAAAGGAACGGTGGTGCCATAGAGGCGGGCGGTGCCATTCAAGGAATGGGTGGCGCGCTTCAAGAGGCGTGCGGTGCTATTCGCCGGTGTCCACGTACCCCAGAGCTTCCAGCAGCGCAAGTTCATCCGAGCCAGCGCCCGAGTTCGACAACTCGATCATGCGCGCAATCACCGGTTCGAACGGAAAGAGATCTTTGCCAATCTTGAGCACTTCGTCCGCTGCGGCATTCGCGCCCGCCCCGCGCAGCTGATTGGCGGTGGCGAAATAATCGCTCGCCGATATCCGATTGGGGTGGAGGCTCGCAAGTTTGGCGAGCAGTGCATTCGCCTCTTCACCGAAGC